>ERZ1026854.1260-NODE-1260-length-16400-cov-9.470052_pt1 | contig 16400 bp, 10 predicted proteins | sample MGYA00380157_ERZ1026854 | MGnify/ENA primary metagenome ERZ1026854 (study PRJEB33269, sample SAMEA4719793) | human gut metagenome | biome: human-associated habitat; feature: organic feature; material: feces | place: Cameroon | collected 2013-10 ...
CGTGTATGTCGGCGATGCCTGTGGTGCTGTCTTCCACTCCGTCGATGAGCAGCGAAACCTGGCTCGGTTTTCCTCCAGCAGACACATTGTCCGTCAGCTCAAACCAGCAGCGGAACGCCTTCAGTCCGTATGAATACCGCTCGCCGTTGTTTTCTTTATTGCCGCGCGGCACCTGTATCAGCTTTCCCTTATACATGAAGTAGTCGCCGTTGAGGTCGTCTCTGCCCAAGATAATATTGCCATTGTCGTATGTCTTCGCCATAGTGCCTTTGCAGACCATCGTGCCATGGCCACCGCCGTTGGCATCGAATTGTGTTTTTGATACCCAATTGGTGGTGTTTACATACTCATTCAGCTTCTCCCTGTTGAGCGACACCATCGTGATGTCGTAGTGGTCGGCTTTCAAGGTCTTCGTCAGTCGGTTGTTTTCGTCCTTAGACGGCTTGTAGTCTTTACCCAGCCATTCGCTGTTGTCCTCGCCTGCTGATGTGTAGAAGTGTTCTACGGTGTAGGGTGCCGACTTCACCTGTGTATATGGCGGGAAGACGATATATGGCTCGAATGCTGTTACCATCACTTCATCGTCGTTCTTTGGCTCCACGGTGACGAACTGTACGCTGTTTTCCGTCAGTGCCGCAAGCTTAGCCACCTTCACGGCATCTCCGAACGTGCGCTTCATCTGTCCCCATGTCAGGTTTACGGGCAGAATGAGCGAGTTCCACATATTGTCGTTCAGCTTGCGGTTCAGATGAAGCACGCTGTTCGTGTATTCGTCTTTAGCCATGGTCAGATAGCGCAGGTCGGTAGACTCCTCATCGAGAATCAGCTCCGGGTTGCGTCGCGGTCCGGCATAAAGCAGTTTGAAGTTGTCTACGGCGGTCAGCTCGTCCTCGGCTACAGCCGGCTTTCCTTCGGGTGTAGGGTCTACGTAGAAGCCTATGCGGAGCGTAACGGGATTCTTGTCTGATATTTTATTATTCGGGTCGTCGTCGAGACATATCTGTACCTGGTTTTCATACTTTCCCTCGAAGAAGGCATGTCCGATACCGGCTTTATCGTATCCTTCAGCAAGCTGATATGCATCATCCTGACTGATGCCGTTGAAAGCAGCTGTTGAGTATTTATCATTAATCGGTTTGCCGTCGGTACCGAGTACTGTAATGAACAGGTTTGCCAACGGTTTACCGTTCGTGGTGATGTTCTCCGAACTGTTCGCTGTGCTGAATCCGTTGCATCGTAGCAGGAACCATCCTGCCTTGTGTACCTTCACGTCCTGATAGAATTCGAAGCCGCGCAAGCCTTTGGTGTAGCAGTAGAAATACTGGCCGTAGTCGCGCTGATGAGCTTCATTATATGACACCCAGCTTCCTGAACCTGTATTTTCTATATTGTCACGCGTCTTATACATCTTTTCGTCTCCGAAGCGCACGTGGCTTTTCCAGTCAGTTGGCAGGTTGTCATCTGTGATATTCCATTTTACAGCGTCCGCATCATTTGCTCTGAATTCCGGACATGCAATAAGGAAAGAGGCATCGACAGCCGATTTCATGTTTGCAGGAGCTACGTTGAAGAGTTTGTAATATTCATTCTTCGTAATCACCTTCCATTCCTGGTTCTTGTATTCCTGGGTGCCCTCCTGTGCTATATTTTTCTGATAATCGCAAAGTTTGTTCTCGTCGTTAGGATAAGCCGTGAGATAACCTAATTTTGTATTATAGCCGATTCTGACGAGATATACCTTGTTCGTTTCTGAATAGTCCTTGGCTTTATCAAATATGATAATGCTTCTATCTCCAGCTTTCTGGTCCATAAACACCTGGTTATGCTTTGTGTCGATTCCCATATATGGATTGGGTACAGAACCTTTCACCTTGCTCTCCAGGCAAAACGTTTTTGAATTTTTATTCCAAAACATATAAATGGAATATGGCGTAACATCCAATGAGGCATGAGTACCCCACATACCGCCAACGCTCAGAAACTTTTTGGCACCGACGTTATACAGACACACAATCTTGTCTCCGTCGGTTTCATCTGTGTGCTTAGTTGTACAATAAGTTTCCGAAGGATCAATGCCAGAAAGGTCGTCAACACCTCCAATAACTGTTCCTCCTGTTCCGTTGCTTTCCGTCGCTTTATTTTGTGCCGAGGCTACAGTAGCATTTGCAGCCATCAGTACTGCGGCTAAAGCAACAGCCGCCATGTTTCCTTTTGCCTTGGCAAAAGAAAGCAGATAACTTTTACTCATCATAATGTATTAATCTCTATTGTCGTTTTTTCTAAAAATACTGATTCATTCAAATGTGTCAATTGTGACAGCTATGCTGTTGTCCTGATACGAAACGAGCTGCAAAGATATGAAAAAAAAATATTTATGATAAATTTTCCCCCCCTGCCATTATTATTTATGATTTATTAACATTAGCGTCCAATAAAAATTGGACACGTTAATTAATCAAATAGTCCCCTAAAAATGGGATAATCGAGTTCTTTGACATCGTTGAAAATAGTCTTCATGATGAACAATTGCCACGAGACAATAAGTGATAATGGCAACACTAATCTTTCTATTCAGAAATGCGGTAAGTTGAGCGAAAACGTATTTGTCCTGAAACATAGTAGCCAATTCTTTTTGGCTGCAAAGCTACAAAATCAAGTCCCCAACTTTATTTTATGAGTTTCTGAACTTCTGGAAGGAGGTAAGGTTTGATGTCCTTGAATGGCACAACGAACTCGATGATGCCCATGGCGTAAGGCCCAATTTCGTACTGCTGGTATTTGAAGCAGACACCCTCGGGAGTGAGGTAGGGAGCGTGAGCAGGAATGGGGATAAGTCCGTTCTCTCCGAGGAAGAGATAATTCTTGAGATTCTTTTCTGTCACCTCGCTGTCTTGAGGAGCAATATAGCTCACGATGCCCTTCTTGAGGATGGGTTGCAGTTCTTCTATCTTCAGCGTGTCCACGGTCTCGGTCAGAGGCTTGCCTGTAGCTTTGTTGATATTGACATGATAGTCGATAGCCGATCCGTGTGCTCCTCCCAGATAGGTGTAGCCAAGGACTGCATAGGTGAGATATTGCTCACACTCGTATGCTTTTTTGAGGCTCAGCTCGTTGTTGAATCTTGGAGCATATTCTGGCTTCTGTCCCGACATTCCTTCGTACACTTCTTTCTGCATGCTTACCAGGAAATCCATGTTGCATTTGCCATAGAAGTCGACGAGTTGCTGTGCCTTGTCCAGACTGCCGCTATAGTCGGCAGTCTTCTTGTTGCCCTCTTCTGTACAGGTGGCGGTGAGACTTAGCTGTGACAATTCGTGGGCAATAAACTTTCGTACAGCCATCGGCAGAGAGCCTTCGCCCTGCGGATAGTCGATGCGGAGGGTGCTGTAGACGGTGGAGTCTTGCTCTGAGTGATAAGAGAAGCTGTCTGTTACGAGTGTGTCGGCCTCTTCGACCGCTACAGAGTCTGTTGTCTTGGGGGTGCTTTTCGATTTGCATCCTGTGGCGGTTATGGCTATCGCCATCAATACTGCTAAAGCAAAAAATACTTTTTTCATACCTTTGTTTTCTTTTTGTGAAGATAAAGCCTGTGGAATGCAGAACTGCAAGTTTGCATGATTTTTTCCGAGTGCTGCTTATTTTTGCAAAATTACAATTTATAGTAATACTAAGCAAAGAATATATGTTAAATTTTATTCTTGCTTTATCCTTTACCGTCACTTACTTAAAAATGTTGTCTGACAGATAATAAAATCATTATTTTCTGCGTTATAAGTCTATAAAAGTCTTTTTCAAAGACGATGATGGAAATCTTCATCTGCCAAAAACAAGTAAAAACTAAATCTATAAAGCAATGAGAAAACTAATCAATACATTGACTATGACGGCAGCGATATTCATGCTCTCGACAGCTGCTCCTGCCGCAATTCCTGCCTCTGTTCCTGCGGCAGCTCCTTCGTCATCCCATGTGAAACCTTGGACGAATGGGCGACTGATGGTGACCGCCAATCATCGCTATCTGCAGTTTGAGAACGGACAGCCATTCTTCCTTCTGGGCGATACGGGCTGGCTGTTGCCCGAACGTCTCGACCGTTCGGAAGCGCAGTATTATCTTCAGAAATGCCGTGCGGCAGGCTTCAACACTGTCTTGGTGCAGGTGATGAACGGAACTCCTGCCTACAACATCTACGGACAGCCCTCGCTGCCAGCTGGCTGGGACTTGACGAAGGCTGATCCCGATGGCGTGTACAGCTATTGGGACCACATGGATTATATCATCAAACTGGCTGAGCAGAACGGCATCTATATCGGTATGGTGACTATATGGGGCTCACAGGTGAAGGCTGGCAATATCAATGCCCGGCAAGCCAAGGCTTACGGCAGTTTCCTGGCCAACCGATACAAGGACTCGCCCAACATCATCTGGGTGATGGGTGGCGACATACAGGGCGATATTCATCCCGAGGTGTGGGAGTCGCTGGCAAGCTCCATCAAGAGCATCGACCACAACCACCTGATGACGTATCATCCCCGTGGACGCTATACGTCTGCCAAGTGGTGGAGCAAGGCGGAGTGGATAGACTTTCATGCCTTTCAGAGCGGACACCGCAAGTATGGACAGCGCATGGGCAACAAGGACTATCCCATTCCCGACAATACCGAGGAGGACAACTGGATGTACGTGGACTCCACCTGGGCCTATAAGCCTATGAAGCCCGTGCTGGATGCCGAACCTGTCTACGAGGATATTCCCAAGGGACTGCACGACCCGCGTGAGGGACGATGGCAGGACTACGATGTGCGTCGCTATGCCTACTGGAGTGTGTTTGCTGGCTCCTGCGGTCATACTTACGGCCATAATGCCATCATGCAGATGCTGAAGCCTGGCTATCCTACGAGCTACGGCACCGACGGCGCCGAGAAGACCTGGTATCAGGCTCTTGACGACCCTGGCTTCAATCAGATGAAGCACCTCAAGAACCTGATGCTCGCCATGCCTTATTTCGAGCGCGTGCCCGACCAGAGCGTCATTGTGGGCAGGAATGGCGAACGCTACAACCGTCTGCTTGCCACCCGTGGCAACGATTACCTGATGGTGTACAACTACAACTGTGTGCCCATGAAGATAGACCTTGGCAAGGTGTCGGGCGACAGGAAGAATGTGTGGTGGATGGATGCTGCCACAGGCAGTCTCGACTACATCGGCGAGTTCGACAGCCGCATCGTGACCTTTGCTCCACAGAAGGGTGTGAGAGGCGTTAGCGACGGTGTGTTCATCGCCATCGACAGCAGCAGGCATTATCTTGCCAAGGACCAGAAACAGATTGCCGACCAGAGTCTGGCAGGAAAAGCGAGAGACCTGAACGAGTAGGTGGTTCGGAAGTTAACTCCTTAACTTCTGAGCAGAACTCTTCAATTTTTATCTTTTTTAATCTCTTATCTTTTCCGCTTTCACAAAAATAAGCTATCTTTGCCGCCCAATTATACAAAAACATGAATGTTATGACGGATGAAAAGCAGAGATTGAGAGAAGTTTACAAGGTGACCATAGCAGGCAGCATCATCAATGTGCTGTTGCTTGTGCTGAAGTTTGCTGCCGGCATCCTGGGGCATTCTGCCGCCATGATAGCCGACGCCATTCATTCGCTCACCGATTTCGCCACCGACGTAGTGGTGCTGGTGTTTGTCAAGCTCGGCAACAAGCCGATGGACAAGGATCACGACTATGGTCATGGCAAGTATGAAACCCTTGCCACTGCCATCATCGGCATCTCGCTCTTTGCTGTGGGTGTGATGATTTGCTGGTCGGGTCTTGTCAAGACTTATCAGGCGCTGTGTGGCGAACAGCTTCAGCAGCCAGGTGTCGTAGCTCTTGTGGCTGCGGTGCTGAGCATCGTGATGAAGGAGTGGGCTTACCAGTTTACGGTTCGCGTGGGTAGAAAGTTTCACTCTGAGGCTGTGGTTGCCAATGCCTGGCATCATCGCAGCGACGCCCTGTCGAGTATAGGCACCATGCTGGGCATAGGTGGCGCTATACTCTTGGGCGACCATTGGGCTGTGCTCGACCCCTTGGCTGCCATCGTGGTGAGTGTCTTCATCATCAAGGCTGCCTGGGGGCTGGTGATGCAGAGCGTGAAGGAACTCACCGACGCCAGCCTCTCCGAAAAAGAGGAGGATGAAATCCTGAAGACTGCGAGCGAAGAAGAGGGAGTCGGGGAGATTCACAATCTGCGCACCCGTCGCATCGGCAACAATATCGCCATCGAGATGCATGTACGCATGCCTGGCTCGCTTTCGCTCTATGCGGCTCATGAGCATGCCACGGCGATAGAAAACCGCCTGAAGCAGAAGTATGGTGCCGGCACGCATGTCGGCATCCATATTGAGCCGATCAAGATCAATGGCAAATATCAGAAGCCAGAATAAAATAAGAGAGGGATTGTACTTCCCTAAAAAAGGGAATCGTGAGCTATAATTGTCGGAAAGTAGGTCTGAAAAGGCGTTTTCCGACAATTATAGCTTTATATTTGTCGGAAAACGGGTTAAAAAATGTATTTTCCGACAATTATACGAACTCCAACTATCAATGGTTACTACGTATGGAGTAGTGCATAATGCTTATTGGAACCGGGTACAGAGCGAAGTTGTAGCAGACGACCTGTTTTTGTGAAAAGATGTAAAAATGGGCGATTTTTTACCCATATCTATGTTTTTAATGAGATGTGGGTAAAAAATCGCCCTTTTTCTTGTTTCTTCTTAAAAGGAACGAACCTTTAAGTAACTGATGAAAAGTTCGCTTCAAGGCTCGTTTTTATTATATTGCCAGTTTATTACCAGCCGAGATTTACGCTGGCACCAGCCATTATCCACAGTCCGGGCTGCTTCACGGCGGCGAGGTCGTAGTAGCGGTGGCAAGTGATATTGTCGGCCTTTACGAAGATATTGTATTTCTTCTCGTCCCACATCAACTTGCAATCCACCTTGGTGTATGGATGATAACCATTCATTCTCTGCTGCCATCTTACGCTCCACGATGCTGAAAGCTTGCTCCAAATCTGGTGATCCAGACCGAATACAGCCTTGTGCTTCAGATACTCCAATGCGTAGAGTGATTTCAGGATGTTGGTCTCGGTCTTATGATCCTGATAGATGTAAGCATAACCCAACTTGATGCGGGTAATGAAACTGTTTGGTACCAATTCTCTCATGTAGATAGTTGCATCCACGTTGTAGCCCATGTTGTTGAGCTTTCCGATGTTCATTACATGATATTTGCTGTCGTTCTGCTCAGTCACGGAAGTCTGAACCCAGTCAATCATGTTGGTGCCGTGTGCGTAGAATCCGCTTACGGTTGCGGCAAAACCAGTCTGTCGATACTGGGTTCCTACCTTGAAGGTGGAGTTCTTCTCTGGGTTCAGGTTGATGTCGCCCTGCTGCACCACATTACTTATATATAAGTCGGTGTAAGTAGGCATTCTCAGAGCCTTGTTCCAGGAAGCGTAGAACTTCCAGTTGTCGTTAGGACGATAACTCATATCTACACCAGGATAGAAGCGGAAGTCGTTGTCAAGACCTGTATTCTTGTTAGCCAAGACACCAGCCGACAAGGTGAAGCCGCCGAAGATGAAGTTGTGCTCCAACATGATGTTGGTATTGGTGCGCTCACCCTTTCGGGTATATTGACGGTCGGAACCCGAGATGTCCTTATAGTCTTTCTCTGCGAGTTCCTCGCCCAATGCAGTAGAGTAGATGCACTCCTTGCTGATGTCGAAACCCACTGCGGTTTTACCCAAAGCCCAAGCCACGTTGGCATTCAGACCACCACCATAAACATCGAGGTCGTGATAGTTCTCGCCAGCCTTGGCTCCAGCCATACCGCGAATCAGCTGATAGTGATCCTTGAAATTGTTATAATAGAATTGAGGCGCAATCTCCCAGGTCTTCTCCTGGTTGTGCAGACTCAGGTTGAGAGAAGCCATACCGTGGTCTGTCTTCTCATATTGGTTGTTGTATTTGGCACTGTAGAAAGTGTTGGCACCATAGCTCTGGGTAGCAATACCCAGCTGGGCGATGATGTCGAAACGCTGGTCGTAAGAGAGCGAGAGATTGCCGTAGCCCTGTCCCTTCTCGAAGTCGCTGTTCTCCGTGCCGCCATCCGAGCGCTTGTAGCCTCCGCTTACGGAATAAGCCTGAGTCCACTTGCCCGTTTCAAAAGCCGTCTGCACACGTCCCTGTGCTCCGAAACTTCCAAAGCTTCCGCCTTCTACACTCGCAGATATTCCATCATTCTGTGCCTTCTTGGTCACGATGTTGATGGCACCATTGAAGGCTGAAGTTCCGAATAAGCGCGATGCTGCCCCCTCGAGCACTTCGATGTGATCGATGTCGGCAAGAGCTACAGGAAAATCAGAAGCATTGTGACCAGTCTGAGGATTGGAAATGTTGACGCCATTCAGGAGAATGGTAATCTGGTCGAAGGTTCCACCGTTGATGGAGATATCCGTCTGTACACCAAAGCCACCGCGCTGACGGACATCCACGCCAGTAGCTAATTTCAAAACATCATTGATGGTCTGCGCAGCCGCACGATGAATATCGTCGCGGGTAATGACAGACACAATCTTTGGTGACTGTTCAACAGTCATCGGAGCACGTGAGCCGGTAACGTTCACCGCGTCGAGCTCGTAAGCCTTTCCTCCCTTATACAGGGTAGAGTCGGCCTTTACACCCTCTGTGCTGATGCCTTCAGCCTTGGCATGGCTGAGTGTGGCAACGCTGAGTGCGCCCACGAGCACCTCTTTTCCCAAAACGGAGAAAAGAGCATAGCCCTTGTTGGAGAAGCGGTTGAACTTCAGGCTGTTGTGCTTGTTAAAAATTGATTTGTACATTAAAAATGAATGTATAAAAAGATTAAAAAATAAGCCTTTGGCTGTTTTGCCATGGGCTTTCGGCCTGCAAAGGTACTGCAAAAATCTGATTAAACGAAGAGATGGAGACTTTATTTTTCATTCTTGAGTGTGATTTTTTTTACTGAAAACGAAGACAATACAAAAAAAACTCTATTCCTTACAATTATACGCAGTTTTTTATTATCTTTGCACTCAACTTTCGCAAAAGCGAAAGCTCCGGCATAGACACAACATAAAGGTGAGTTTCACCTTATTAAATATAATATAGATATGAAACAGATAGACATTAAGCAAATCAACGACAATGTTTTTGAGACGATAGGGAAGGAGTGGATTCTTGTGGCTGCAGGCAACAAGGATAAGTTCAACATGATGACAGCTTCCTGGGGTTGCCTGGGCTGGCTGTGGAACAAGCCCGTGGCAGTGGTGTTCATTCGTCCCGAGCGCTTCACACACGAGCTCATAGAGGCCAACGACACCATGACACTTTCTTTCTTGGGACATAGCGAGGAAGCACGCAAGATATACAATTTCTGCGGTTCAAAGAGCGGACGCGACCTCGACAAGTGTGAGGCCACAGGACTCAAGCCCGTCGTCTTGGAGGGTGGCAGTATCGGTTTCGAACAGGCCCGACTCACCTTGGAGTGCAGAAAACTCTATAAGGACAGTATGTCGGCAGAAAAGTTTATCGACAAAGACCTTCTGCAGTGGTATGGCGCCAAGGGCGGCTTCCACGATGTGTATGTGGTGGAAATCACTCATGCCTACGCAGAGTAAAACTATCAAAAAGACTCATTCTCTCTTAGCAACATAACAAACGCATTTGAATTATGGCACAAGGACAAACAGCAGTAAAAGAACGTCAGGATCTTGAGATCAAGAAGCCTAAACGTTATCAGGTACTTCTACACAACGACGACGTCACACCGATGGAATTTGTCGTCGACATTCTGTACACATGCTTCTTCAAGGCCGCCGAGGAATCCAATGCCATCATGCTCAAGGCCCATCGCGAGGGGAAAGCCTCGGTAGGCATCTACAGCTATGACGTGGCAAAGAGCAAGGTGGAGAAGGCGAGGAGGAAGATAGACAAGGCAAAGTATCCTCTCGAATTTACCATTGAGCCTGTGTGAAAAATTGATTTTGCAAAGTTGAGTAAAAAATAAGTATAGCTATGGAATTATTCCCAGGACTTACCCAATCCATGTCCTTCTTCTTTTGCAAGGCAATGGACAATGTAGTCTCATACCATCACGAGTTTCTCATGCCCGAGCATCTGCTGTTGAGCATCATCGACCATCCCGAGGTTGCCCGTATCATGCGCCGGATGAAGATCGACCAAAAGTCCATGCGTCAGGAACTCGACGCGTGGCTTAAGCAGCAGGAGCGCATTCCCAAAGAATTCTCTCATGTGAAGCCCGAGCCTTCGGTGCTTTTCAAGGCGATGCACAGCTCTGCCTATCTGGTCAACCTGGCTGGCGGAGCAGGTGTTAAGCTCAATGTGACTCATTTCCTCACAGCCATGCTGACTCTTCCCTACACAGAGGCTCCCTTTCTCATCGACAAGTACATCGGTGAGTTGGGTGAGAAGTTCACCCGACTCGTAGGTGAAAAGTTTCCCGATGAGGAAGATCCGGAAATGAAAGAGCTTAGCAAATTCTCTCCCCTGTTGGCGAATGAGAGCGAAGGCGGTCTCAGCGATGAAGAGTTGATGAACGAGATGAGGGCATTTATAGAAAGCGGAAGCTCCGACTTCGATGATGACGACGAAGACGGTGATGACGGCGACTTCTGGTATGATGACGACGATGACAACGATGAAGACGACGGCATCGACAACGATGAGTATGACGACCCTGAAGGTTGGCAGACCGGAAAACGCCATCCCTCCGACTGGCATAAGCTCGTCACCTGCATCTCCGACAAGGTAGACCAGCACAATCCGCTCATCGGCCGCGAGAAAGAACTCGACCGCACCATACAGGTGCTCTGCCGTGCCGAGAAAAACAATCCGCTGCATGTGGGCGAGCCTGGTGTGGGAAAGACAGCCCTCGTCTTCGGACTTGCCAAACTCATCAACGAGAATCAGGTGCCCGACCGCCTCAAGGGAGCCCGCATCTACGGCATGGACATCGGACAGATGCTTGCCGGATCGCAGTATCGTGGCGACTTTGAGAAACGCATCAAGATGGTGATGGACGGAGCTGCCAAGGAGGGCAATGTCATCATCTATATCGACGAGATTCACAACATGATAGGAGCCGGAAGAGGATCGGATGGCGGACCTGATGCCTCCAACATGCTCAAGCAGTATCTTGAGGCTGGCGACATCCGCTTCATTGGTTCCACCACCTACGAGGAGTACAACCGCTACATGGCGAAGAGCAAGGGCATCGTGCGCCGTTTCCAGCAGATCGACATCAAGGAGCCTTCCGTCGACGAAGCCATCAAGATTCTCGAGGGGCTGCAGCATAAGTACAATATCTATCATGGCGTCACCTATCGCAAGGACGCCCTCGAATATGCGGTGCGGGCCAGCGACAAGTACATCAGCGACCGCTTCCTGCCCGACAAGGCCATCGACCTCATGGATGAGGCCGGCGCCTATCTTGAGGTGCATCCTGCCAACCGCCAGCGCTCTTATGTCACCAAGGCCGTCATTCAGCAGATTCTCACCAAGGTGTGCAAGATAGACGCTGCCGCCATCAAGGACGAAGACAACTCTGCCCTGGCATCGCTGCGCCAACGAATGCTCGACAAGATCTATGGTCAGGACACAGCCGTCGACAAGGTGGTGGAAGCCGTGATGATGGCGAAGGCAGGACTCATCGACGACGACAAGCCTATGGCGTCGCTTCTCTTCGTAGGACCTACGGGAGTGGGCAAGACCGAGGTGGCACGCGTCCTCGCCCGCGAGTTGGGCATCGAGCTGGTGCGCTTCGATATGTCCGAATACACCGAGAAGCATGCCGTTGCCAAACTCATTGGCTCGCCGGCAGGCTATGTGGGCTACGAGGACGGTGGACAGCTCACCGACGCTATCCGCAAGACGCCCAACTGCGTGCTTCTGCTCGACGAGATAGAGAAGGCACACAGCGACATCTACAACATCCTGCTCCAGGTGATGGACTATGCCCGACTTACCGACAACAAGGGTCAGAAGGCTGACTTCCGCAACGTCATCCTCATCATGACCTCTAATGCCGGAGCTCAGTATGCCTCGCAGGCCAACATCGGTTTCGCAGGCAATGTGAGTCGTGGTCAGGCGATGCTCGCACAGGTGAAGAAAACCTTCCGCCCCGAGTTCATCAACCGTCTTTCCGACACTGTGGTGTTCCACGATATGGACAGGCACATGGCAGAGCTTATCCTCGACAAGAAACTTGCCCAGCTCGCCGACAAACTCAGCGCCAAGGGCGTCAGTATCGAGCTTACACCTCAGGCGCGAGAGCAGCTCCTAAAGTGGGGATTCACCAAGGAGTATGGTGCCCGCGAGATGGATCGTGTCATCGGCAACCGCCTCAAGCCTGTGCTCATGAAGGCTCTTCTCTTCGGCAAGCTGAAGAAGGGTGGAAAGGCAGTGGTTAAGCTCGAAGGCAAGGAGCTGGTGATATAGTTAAGATGTTAACATCTCTAACTCTCCATTTGCAATTAATACTCAAAAAAGAACAATGATATTTCAAATAGACGAGTCAACGCCTTATCCCACGTTTCCCGACCCACGCTCAGGCGATGAGGACGGACTCTTTGCTGTGGGCGGCGATTTAAGTATCGACCGCCTGCTGCTGGCTTACTGCCACGGCATCTTCCCCTGGTACAGTTTTCGCGACCAGCCTGATATTCTGTGGTATTGTCCTATGCAGCGCTTCGTCATCTTCCCCGAAGAGATACACGTGAGCCACTCCATGCGCACGCTCATCAACAAAGACCAGTACAGCTACAGCATCAATGAGGCGTTCGACGACGTCATCGCACAGTGCAGCAAACTGCGCATCGAGCAGGATGGAGCCTGGCTGGGCGACGATATGATCAAGGCTTATACGGAGCTTTATCGTCAGGGCTTTGCCTCGAGTGTCGAAGTGTGGGACGACGCTACCGATCAGCTCGTGGGCGGACTCTATGGCGTCACCATCGGCCCTGTGTTTATTGGCGAGAGTATGTTCTCCCTCGTTCCCTCAGCCTCCAAGCTGGCGCTCATCTATCTGGCCCGTTTCATGCAGCGTAAGGGAATGAAACTCATCGATTGCCAACTCGAGACTTCGCATCTCCGTTCCATGGGCGGCAGGTTTATCGGCTACGATGACTATCTGAAAATCATCAATGGTGATGATGAGTCTTGATAACAGAAAATATTATCAAGATTTTTTTGTTTTATCAAGAATTAGAGAAAAACAAATCCTGACTGAAAATGACTTTGAACAAAATGACTCAGTCAGGATGTTGTAAGAAGCTATGACATTCTAATGTCTTACCCCCTTGATACTTTATAAAACTTATTTCTGAAATTCCATTAGAATATAGGTGTTCCGATGCAGCCGTTGGGTGCCTGGATGTGGAGCAGGGCACTTACGGTGGCAGCAATGTCGGTCATGTAGTGAGGCTGGGTAGTGGCACCATGCTGAATGTGCCATCCCATGAAGACCAAAGGAATGTGGATGTCGTAAGGATTCCAAGCGCCGTGGCTGGTGCCCTTCGCTACATCGTACTCATAATGGGCAGGCTTCAGAACAATCTGCACGCCTCCGCTGCGCTCGCGGTTGTAGCCGTTGATGGCACGGAACTTCAACTGCTCGGGAATGCTTTCGGTCGAGGTCTTCTCCATGTCGAAGGCATAGTGCACAATCTTCTCTTTCTTCAGACGGTTGACTACCACCTGCTTCACGGCAGCATAGTCGAGACCAGTCTCTTCGATGGTGGCGGTGTGAAAGAACACCTGATAGTTCATGATTGTCATCACGAGGTCTTTGTCGGTGTTGAACTTAGCCTTGAGCTCTTGGTTAAGTTCCTTGACCATAGATTTCCCGTTCCAGATGCCGGCAGGTATGCGCTGGTCTTGCAGGAAGGCGGCATTGTTGACAGCACCATGGTCGGCAGTGAGGAAGGTGAGATAGTTGCCCTTGCCGATGGTCTTGTCGAGATAGGCGAAGAAGTCGGCAAGCGCCTGGTCGAGGCGCAGATAGCAGTCTTCGGTCTCAACGGCGTTGACTCCCACCTGATGGCCGATGTAGTCGGTGCTCGAGCAGCTGATGGTGAGCAGGTCGGTGTCGGTGTTTTTGCCTAAGTTCTCGCCCTCGATGGCAGCCTTGGCAATATCGAAGGTGAGGTTGCAGCCGAAGGGCGTGTTGCGGATGATCTTGTAGCCATGCTTCTTGTAGAGAGCAGCGAGGTCGAGAGGCAACTGTGCCTTCTCGCCGTCGACGATGCCGTTCTCGTAGTTGTTGGCGTCGGCTGTGCTCTGCTGATAGGTGTCGATGGGGTAGAGGGTTTCCCATTTCTGCGAGAGATATTTCTCTGCCAGCTTACGCTTGTTGAACTTGTTGACCCACTCGGGCAGTTTGTCCATATAGAAGGTGCTGGTGATGAATCGTCCTGCCTTGTCGTCGAACCAATAGGCACCGTTGGCATGATGTCCGGCAGGAAGGATGGCGGCGCGGTCTTTCAGCGCCACGCCAACGACCTTGGAGCGGTTGTTGGTGGCAAGGCGCAGCTCGTCGCCGATGGTCGTCACCCACAGATTGCGTGGCGACATGTAGCCTGCCTTTCCATCGGAGCCAACAGGTTTCACTGTGTTGTCGCCCACGCAGTTGACAATCTTTCCGTCTTTCACAAAGGCGTTGCCGGCAATGCCGTGTATTGAGGGCACGGAGCCTGTCCAGACGCAAGAGTGTCCGATGGCAGTGACGGATGGGATGTAAGGTATTTGGCAGTTTTCTACGCTGAAGCCTTCGCTGAGCATTCGTTTGAATCCGCCTTCACCATAGCGGGCATAATAACGATAGAGATAGTCCCATCTCATCTGGTCGATCACAATGCCCACCACGAGCTTGGGGCGTTCGGGTTGTGCCTGAGCTATTCCGCAGAAGGCACAGAGAATGAAAATCAGTCGATAAATTCTGTTCATGTTTTATAGGGTTACTGGTTAATCTTCTGCAAAGATTGTACAAACGAGCGCAATGAAAACTTGTTTTCAAATTGCCGAGTGCAGTCAATCTTCTGCAAAGTTAAATAAAAAAACTGATTAAGCGAAGAGAATGATTTTTTATTTCTAAAATCGAAGGCTATCCCAAAGAAAATGCGTAATTTTGTTGCCGAAACTAATTTAACTCCAGAAACAGCGGATAAATCCTCAATCTTCTCCCCGGTAAACTCTTTCGTAAGCCTCTTGCATCTGTTGCAGCGAAAAGTGGCTCATGGCATACTGTCGGGCTTGTTCAGCCCAGAGAGCTCTCTCGCCTTGAGGAATGGTATGGGTGAAGAGGCGCATGTAGGCATCGATGTCGTTGTGCTCCACCTTGAGCGGCCAGTCGGCGGGCAGCGTGTCGGAGAGCCCCTTGGCATCATTGATGATGACGGGCGTGCCCTCCATGCTTGCCTCGATGGACAGCAGCGCCAGACCCTCGTGCTCTGAAGGCATGAGCAGATAGTCGAACGAACCGAGATAAGCCGACAGGCCGAAGAGTGGCGGATGGATGCTGGCATTGGGCGCATCGCCTATTCTGTGGGTGAGCATGTCCTTGAGTCTGCCGTTGCCGAAGATGTGGAAGAAGTAGCGGTCGTTGCAGCTCAACCTCTCCACGATGTCGGCCAGATGGCTGATGCCTTTCTGCTCCTCCATGCGTCCGGCAAAGAGGATGTTGACCTTTCCCTCCATAAGCCCGGGATACGTCTTCCGCTCCTGGCAGGGCGCAATGCCATTATATATAATAGGTGGCAGGGCGTGGTAAGCTTTCTGATAAGTATCGAGCACCGAGGTGGAGATGGCGATGTTGGCATTCTTCGACTGCAGCCAAGCTTCCACCTTGCTGCCCGTCTTCTGCATGCCGTGCCACAGCGACGTGTTGTGAATGGTGCGCACCACGCGGCAATGGCGGACGAGACGGGGAAAGAGATGGAAAAACCGATAGACCGCCCATTCGGGAATCTCGCTGTGGCAGTGGACGACTGTAGGACGATACTTCAGGAAGAGGAATACAAACCACAACGGAAACAGCAGCGCTGCCGTCTTCTCGAAGAGGTAGTGAAACGGCACTGCGGGAACGGGTGAGCGGTGGAAGGCGATGTGAGCCGCTTTCATCTCGCCGATAAACTGCCGTGTGAAGGGCGAACGGCCTCTCACGACCTCGACAATATGATACTCGAAGTCGGGATTCTCGGACAGAGCAATGTTGAGTGCCACGCGCTCGGCTCCGCCCATGTCGAAGTGGGATATGATATGGAATATTCGTTTCATACGACAAAAATAAGCAAAATGTTTTGAACTTCAAACAAATA
>ERZ1026854.1263-NODE-1263-length-16359-cov-9.235096_pt1 | contig 16359 bp, 13 predicted proteins | sample MGYA00380157_ERZ1026854 | MGnify/ENA primary metagenome ERZ1026854 (study PRJEB33269, sample SAMEA4719793) | human gut metagenome | biome: human-associated habitat; feature: organic feature; material: feces | place: Cameroon | collected 2013-10 ...
CCATATTTTTAGGGTAATTGCAAGATTAAGTTAGTGCATATGGGGCGCTGCCCCCCTTACCCCCTGCCACCATTTAAACAAAGCGAAATTCTTGCAGAATTAACGTAAACTTTAATTTTGTGCAGCTTTTTCAACATACTGACCCGTGTCAGTTCGCATCATAGAATACGCGGTAGTTCTTCTCCGAATGTGAGTAAACGCTCATTACCAAGCCGATACTGATAAACATACTTATCATCGAAGTGCCGCCCTGACTGATGAATGGGAGCGGAACGCCGATAACGGGCATTACAACGAGCACCATTCCTATATTGAGTATGCAGTGTACGAATATCATCGCGAAAACGCCGATGCAGATGTTTCTTCCAAGCTCATCCTTGGCGATAGTTCCGTCTGCGACAATTTTAAGGCAAACATAAGCAAGCACCGCAACGAGCGCTATACAGCCGATAAAGCCGAAGCACTGACCCACGAATGTGAAGATGAAGTCGTTCTGAACATACGGCACGGGGACGTATTCGTCGGCGTGAAGTCCCTTTCCGAAAAGCTGCCCCGAGCCAAGTGCGAGCCTGCCCCAATACTGCTGATAAAAAATATCAGCATACTGCGGGTCATGTATAGGGTCTTCCTGAAAAAGCACGAGGAAACGGTTCTTTTGGTGCGGCTGCATTATTTTTTCCCATATAAACCAAATTCCGAACGGCGCGGCAATAAGAACCGGCAGGATATATTTCCACGAAATACCTGCGGCAAATATCATAAACGCGAATATCATAAGGAAAACGATAGCCGTTCCGTCATCGCCCTGCAAAATAACAAGCAGAACGGGTATTGCGCCGTGAACGCAGAGCAGCACCACATTCAGAAAGTGGTTGATGTTGTCCTTTACCTTGTCGAGATGCACGGCAAAGGTCATTATGAACGCAATTTTGAGGAACTCGGACGGCTGCATCGTCGTAAAACCAATATCTATCCAGGCTCGGTCGTCAACGCCCTCATGCGGCTGATAACCGAGCGAGGTGAACGTCAGCATTGTCAGACCCAGACACAGCGGAGCATACAAAAACCACAGCTTTGTGAACCAATGGTAGTCCAGCCCCGACATTATCAGTGCTATCGCAGCACCCATACAGGAGGCGATGAACTGTATCTTATACATACTTGTTTCCTTTGAAGTAACGCCGTTCGTGACGAGCGTGTACATCATCAGCACGGAAAGCGCCGCCAGACCGCATACCGCGATGAACAATCCCTTGTCCAGCTTGCGGAAATACCTCACCACAGCGCCGAATATCGTCTTTATCATAATAAAATTCCTTTATTTTTTGTCATTAATACTAATTTTTAATCAAAGTGTAGACAAAAAATCGGCGCAAAAGCCATATATGCGAGCTTTTGCTTGATTTTTTGTACACTTTCAGTTTAAAAATTAGTATAAAAACGGCACAAGGCTTCGTGCCGCACTTATTCTATTATATTATACAACAGAATTTACGGCTTTTCAATAGGTAATTCACAAAACCTGAAATTTTAACTTGACCTCAATAACTTTTCCCTCACCCGAACGGCGGCTTTACATAATATATATCAAAGGAGATGAGATAATGAAAACATATTTCTTGGGCGGAAGCTCGCCGAGTGGATTCTCACCTGCGTTCGGGGACGTTATTTCCGACACCGACAGCTTCACCTACATAATCAAGGGCGGTCCGGGCACGGGAAAATCCTCGCTTATGAAAAAGCTTCTTGCCGAATTTGCCGATGATGAAAACGAGCTATATCTTTGCTCGTCCGATCCCGATTCAGCCGATATGGTCGTGCTGAAAAAGCAGAAAGTAAACTTTATCGACGGAACTGCTCCGCACGTCTGCGACCCCGAATACCCCGGCGCGGTGCAGGAGATAGTCAATATGGGCGACTGCTGGGACGGTGATAAGCTTCGCACCTGCAAAGATGAACTTATCGCTGCCGACAGCGAATACAGGCAGTTCCACGCACGCTGCCGAAAATGCCTTGCCGCGGCTGCCGCAGTTCTTGCCGATACGAGAGCTATCTCGGACAGCGCACTTAACCTGCCGAAGCTTGACGGTTTTATAAAGCGGCTCGCTAAGAAAATTCTTCCTGCGAAAAGTATCGGTGAGGGCAAACTCGTCTGCCGCAGGATATCCGCCGTCACGCCGAAAGGCTACCTCACGCTTATCCCCGAGGGCGACACGATATATCTGCTCGGTGATGATTTTTACAGCGGTTCGGAGTATTTTCTGCGCAGCTTTGCTTCGCTCGCCGTGAAAAAAGGTCTGACCGCCGAGGTGAGCGTCTGCACTGTACACGCCGATGAATTTTTTGAGCATCTTCGCATACCCGAGCTTTCGATCTCTTTTATTTCCTCGAACCCGATAAACAAGACCGCGCCTGCCGAGAAAATTTTCGTTAATTTTGATCGTTTTTACGATAAGCAGATGCTTTTCGTGCGGAAAAATCGTCTGAAATTCAACAAGGCGGCGGCAAATGACCTCGTTGACGAGGCTGTTACTGCGCTGAAAAACGCCAAGGCTGCACATGATGAACTGGAAAAATTCTATATCGATGCGGTCGATTTTTCAAAAGCAGAAAAAATTTACAAAACGCTTTGCAAAAAGATAAGGAATAATTGAAGCGCCCTTGCAAATGATAAAGAAAACGCCGAAATTTCGGCAAAAAAGAAAAGGGAATGTGAAAATGGAAATTCTGAAAATAATCATAACATCTGCCGTTTCGCTGCTCGTGCTGTTTCTGCTGACAAAACTCATGGGCAGCAAGCAGGTGTCACAGCTGAATATGTTCGACTATATCGTCGGCATTTCCATAGGCTCTATCGCCGCGGAAATGGCGACCGAGCTTGATACGCCGATAAATTCGCTCACTGCAATGATAGTCTACGGTCTTATCGCGGCGGCGGTGTCGCTTATTTCACAGAAGTCTATCGGAGCGCGGAAAGTTCTGACGGGAAAGCCGCTTATCCTGCTCAACAACGGAAAATTCAACCGTGAAAATATGAAAAAAACGCGTATGGACCTGAACGACTTCCTTATGCAGTGCCGCTCGCAGGGATATTTTGACATAGGCCAAATTCAGACCGCTGTAATGGAGTTCAACGGCAGTCTGAGTATTCTTCCCATAGCCGCAAATCGCCCTCTCACACCGCAGGATATGAGCCTTGCGCCGCAGCAGGAGTATATGACGACCGCAATAATTCAGGACGGCGTTATAATCGAGGACAACCTCAGGCACACCGGCAACAATTATATCTGGCTCAAAAAGCAGCTTTCGGAGCAGGGTCATAAAGCTCCCGAGGACGTTTTTCTCGCCGTTTGCGACAGCAATAATAAGCTGACGATATATGAGAGCGAAAACTGACCACTTTATAATGCGCAATTCTTTGCTTATCAAAAAACGTTACTGCCATATTCGTGACAGTAACGTTTTTTTAACTAAACTTAATGCATTATTCCTCTATCATATCATAAAAGAAATCATACGCCTCTTCGTATCCCTCAAACATATCGGGATTATCGTAGTATAAATCCTCGGGGTTGTCGTAGCCCCACACATCATAGTCCTCATCATCATAATATTTCCGCTTAGAGGTTGTCTGCGCAGGACGCTTTGCGCCGAAATTCGGTCTGCCGTCCGCTGTCCAGTAAACATCGGTATTGAACTTTTCAACTCTTTCAACATAAAATCTGTATGAATCGGGGTCGTATCTTGCAACTACTATAAGAACCAGCTCTTTACCGTCATCAGAGTGCCAGTAATATGTTCGGATACTGCTGTCTTTACCTTTTCTGTAATCATCTTCGTCCGTAACTTTATCATACTGTCCAACAAGCGTATCTCTGATATATTTCGTATCCATACCGATGTACGGCAGCATATTTTTCAATTCCGCACGCATCTCTTCTTCAAGCTCTTTCTCTTTTTTTACCTGCTCGGCAAGCCTTTCCTGATGCTTTTTCTCAACTTTTTGACGTTCTTCCTTTATCCAATCGGAAAAATCACCTATGTACCCTTCGGGTATCTTATCTATATAGTAATATCCACCATCGGAATCGTTTTTCGCCTGCAAATACCGTGAGAAATAATATAGCTTCTCGCTGTTTTTATAATCCAAATTATCCGAAAAAATCTTTTCCGCCTGTTCATATTTGCCCTGTTCAAGCTTTTTCATACCACTCTGATACTCAATAAGCTCAGCAACAAACTGCAAAATAAACAGGGCAATTATCGCCAGCACGACCCACACACAAACAGTTATCTTTTTGGCTGTGCTTTTGTTCATAAAAATATCCTCCCCTTATTCAAACACCCAAGTCGACAGCCATTCGAGCCAATGCACATATCCCCTATCTGCCGCCGTTCCCGAGATAACGGGAAAAAATATTACAAACAGTGCAAACGAAGCACACAAAAGCACACTGCCGCTTCGCATCGGTTTTTTCATTCGCATAAGGCTTGAACATATCATCGGGCAGAAAAGCGTTATACAGACGAAATACTGATAGATGAACACCGTTCTGTGAATGAACAGCCACGGCATAAGCATTGACAAAAATGCAATTACAATCACCCTTGACGTTTGGCTTTTTTTCACTCGCCAAAGGTGGAAATTATGCAGGAACGCTGCCAAACCGACCAAGAGTATCAGCGGATTTCCAAAAGTAGTGACCGTGCTTATACGACCGTCCGCAACAATTCTGCACGAATCGAGAAGCGGCTGTTTGTCGATGAGCCATTCATACCACTCGGACGAATACGGGTGCGAAGCCTTTGCTCCCGAATGATAGGAAAGCATAGCCGCAGAGTTGGAAACGGCGTGTTCGATAAAGTTTTTGTCGGTATAAACTTCGCTGAACTGAATATACGAAAGGCTGTAGACTGCGGCAGGAATAATTATGAATGAGGTCACGCACACCGCCAAAAGCCTTGAAAGCAACGGGATATTTTTCTTAACTCCGCCGTTTTCCGCACATTTTTCAAATACATCTGCGAAGAAAATAACTGCTATCCCGACCGCCGCGTAAACACCCGTCCACTTTGTCGAAACGGCAAGAGCCGTCGATACTCCGCAGAGGAATAGACACACATACTGCTTTGCCAGCGTTTTCTCCTGCGTGAAGCAATACATAAAAAAGAACATCATCAGTATGAAAATCGCCGCGATAATGTCTATCGTCGCTATCCTTGAAAGCGTATAATGCATAAATTCCGTGCAGAACAGCGCCGCTCCGATAAAAGCAATATCCGTTCTTCCAGAAATTTTTCGGCAGAAAAGATACATCAGCGGAACAACCAGCGTACCGCATACAGCCGAGGCGAACCTCCAACCGAACGGCGTCATTCCGAACGCTGCAATGCCGAGCGAAATTATCGTTTTTCCGAGCGGAGGGTGTGTGGTTTCATATATTGGCAGGTCGTTCAAAAATTCATAAGCCGTTCTGCCGTGGTAAATTTCATCGAACATCATTCCGTAATAATATGAATTGTATTCGGGGAAAAGCACCTGCTCATCAAAAAGCTCTGGGTATTCCGCGATGTTGACGGGCAATATCAGCTTTCCGTCCGCACCGACAACGGCAAGCTCATTAATATAGTATTCCTCAGTCTTTGTGAAAACAATGCCGATATAACGGGTCTTCCAGCTCATCGGGACACTGTTCCAGCAGTATGCCGTTTTCAGCTCCGCATCTTTTTCTGCCAATATCCACTCGTCCGTAACTTCGTTGAAAACGGACAGCGCGATATCCGCACCGCCTCTTCGCCCGAGGAAAAAGCTTAGATGCGATACTTCCGTATATTCTCCGAGGTCGAGAACTATCTCCCTATTTTCGTCCGAAAAATTCATCTGCGTTTGCGGTGCTTCAATACTTCCAAGTCGAAAGAAAACAGCCGCCGCATAAACCGCCGTCAGAATGAGCATCAAGATCAGATCTTTTGTGCCGAATTTTTCATAAACGGAAATAATAGTATTTTCAATATCAGAAGTTGCTTTTTTGATATTTATTCTGTCTTTCAAGAAGAATTTATTTTTAACTGCAAGAACTAAAGTCAAAACTAACGCAATGATTCCTGCCGAAATAAGTATCGTGAAGCATTTTTCACGGAAATTTACAGCTAAAAGCGTAAGATAAATTCCACACGTCAGCAGGATATATCCGTTGAGCAAGTGCGAATCTGTCCGACCGTGTTTTTTCGCCACAAAATATACGAAAGCAAGCATCACCGCGATAAAAAGTGAAGCCAAAATAAGCCGCAAATCGCCGCTCGCCGTCCCAACAATGGAAAGCGGAGCGAACATATATAGTGCCGCCGCAGTTTTGCCTGCTTTTGCGCCAAACTTCTTATAAAAAGCGAAAAAAAGCGCCGCAAGTATAAGCGTATCAGCCGCCAATGCAATGTAATTTTCAGCCGTCCTGTTTTCTGTCATAAAAAGAGGGCAAAGCCTTGTCAGAGCGAAGAAAACTGCTGTTTCAAAAGCTGTATATCCGCCGAAAGTGCCGCTGTCGAGCTTTTTCTTTATCAGAAAAAAATATATCGAACACGCGATGCCCGTGTAAACAAGCACTGATATCAAACCGCCGCCCCCTTTTTACGATGTTATCTTTTACAAGTATATCACATTTATGAACAAAAGACAATATATTTTTTAAAACTATATTGACAAAGCCATCGTGTTACTTTATAATTTTTTATAAGAAAGGACGTAAAAAATGGTACCTATTTTATATATAGTAGTCCCCTGCTTTAATGAAGAAGCCGTTTTGCCGCTGACCTCGGCAAGTTTTCTCGGCGAGCTTTTGTCGCTTATCGAAAAAGAAAAAATCAGTCCCGAGAGCAGAGTGCTTTTCGTCGATGACGGAAGTACGGACGGCACTTGGCGGCTCATACAAAAGCTGTCAGAGCATAACGAACACTTCTGTGGAATAAGCCTCAGCCGCAACTGCGGACATCAGAACGCGCTTTTTGCAGGGCTTATGGAAGCGCGTGATCACTGCGACATTACAATTTCCATAGACTGCGACGGGCAGGACGATATTTCTGCCGCCGAAAAAATGATCGATGAATATCAAAACGGCTCGGAGGTCGTTTACGGCGTGAGAAACAGCCGTGACAGCGACACTTTTTTCAAGCGTTTCACCGCCGAGAACTTTTACAAACTGCTCGGAACAATGGGCGCAGAGGTGGTTTTCAATCACGCCGATTACAGACTTGTTTCGTCAAAAGTGCTTGACGGACTTTCGCAGTTTCACGAAGAAAATCTCTATCTTCGGGGGATTTTCCCTCTCATCGGCTTCAAAAGCAGTACCGTAGAATATCAGCGGCGTGAACGGCTTGCAGGGAAAACGCATTATCCCCTGCGGAAAATGGCGGCTCTCGCAGTTGACGGCGTGACGAGCCTTAGTGTAAAACCGCTCCGCATTATAACCGTGCTTGGACTTATCATCTCGGTCATAAGCTTCATCGGAACGATATGGGCGTTCGTTATGCACTGCATCGGCTCGACGGTTGACGGCTGGGCTAGCGTGACCTGTATCGTATGCTTTCTCGGAGGTATCCAGCTTGTGAGCCTTGGCGTTATCGGTGAATACATCGGAAAAATTTATATGGAAGTCAAGGGTCGTCCACGCTACATAGTCTCCGAACGGACGAACGAAAAATCGACTATACACAAATAAAAAACGGCAGCTGTTTATATGACAGCTGCCGTTTTCTTATTTATTGAAGGTTTTCTTTACGGTCTTTTTCTTCTTTGTGGTTTTATTTGTTGTCTTTTTGTCGGTTTTATTGTCCTTATCATTCGTATTTGCTTTTTCATTGTCGGTAAGCTTTGCTGTCTTTGACGGTGCTATCAATTTCTTGATAAACTCGGGATCGCTGAACCTGCAATTCGCCCTGTCACATTCTCCACCCGGTGTATCCCATAGTATTGGACAAGCACCGATATCATACATTGCTTTTGAAACAGTCATCATCCAATACTCTTTTAATTCACGGGATTTGTTGTCACCATAACAACCATATTCTCCTACGATAACGGGAATATCCTTATCAATAAAGCTTTGTTTGAGCATTTTCATATTTGTATCAAGTTCACTAAGATCTTTCTGACTTCCCCATTTTGTAACAGCCTTCCCCCAATCAGCATCCTCACTAAGAAGGCAAAATGTAGACGGTGTATAATAATGAACGGAAACCGCCATTCGGTTGGCAGGGTCTTTTGGCATTTTGAAAAGCTCATCACAGGTTCGGTCAATACCGGTATTATAGCCCGAAATCAGAAGATGCCGTTTAGGATTGTTTCCGCCGCCCGAACGTATAACATCAACAAACGCCTGATTTACACGATTGGCAAGATCGTAAGACAGCTTTTTCTGTTCCTGCGTTCCGCCCCATGGGTTCCATATACTGTCCCAGCCAAGCTCTTCGTTTTGGCTCTCAAAAATAAGCTTATCGGAATAATTTTCAAATATTTTTGCGATCTGTTTCCACATTGTTTTGTAGCGCTTCATAGATTCCTTTTCATTTTTCGGAAAATCGTTGACCCAACCGTTGTCCCAGTGGATATTTATTATCGCATACATTCCCGAATTGAGCGTCCAGTCAACAACTTCCTTGACACGGGCGGCGTACTCGGAAGAAATAGTATATTTCCCGTCATTTGACATCATATTCGACCAAGCCACAGGTATGCGCAGAACGCCAAAACCTGCATCTGCATAGGTCTTTATCATCTTTTCCGTTACAACGGGACTTCCCCATGCCTTCTGATAATCATCAGGTGTTTTGCCGTTTATCCAGTCACCACAGGCCTCAAAAGTATTGCCGAGGTTAATGCCGTAACCCATATCACGGACAAGCTCCATTGTTGTTATATCACGTATCTCACCATTTTTTGAAGAAGTATTTGAGGCTGAAATATTTTTCCTTGTCAGAGATTCTGCAGAAGCAGAAATATCTGTCCATGCTCCGCATGAAAGCATCATTGCCAATGCCAAAATTATCAATAGAAATCTTTTCATAATGTCTTCCTCCTTACTGTATTTCAATATGGAAAGCCGCCGAAATTTTAGGCAGCGGCAGACGGTATTTCTCCGCAAGTACAGGACCGCAGGCGTTTGAGCCTACACCTGCCATCAGGCTGTCGATGCAGACAACGGTGCTTCCGCACTTTTCAAGCTCGAAATTATGCTTCTTTTCCGCAAGCTCCTCCTCGGTATATTCCGAAGCATTGAATGAAAAGCTCTCGCCCGAAGTGAATTTCACGCTTGTTTCTCCGTCCGAGATGAGCATATATTTGCAGCCGAAGTGCGAGCCGTTTTCCTGCGGACGAATATAGTCCTCGTGCAGTTCGGCGACCGAAGCTGTAAAATTTCCGATGTAGTCGGCGCGGTGCTTGTCGCAGTAGCTTTCGTATGGGCCATAGCCGAAATAGTCAACTCTGTCGAATCCTATTGGCATGAAAAGTCTTATGCCGAAGCGCGGCAGGAACGTCACCTTGTTAGAGAATTCCGCTTCGCATCTTATGTCAAGCCCGTCTGCGGAAACGAGATACTTCACGTCCATATATGCGAACGGCTGATGAATACTCCAGCCAAACGACTGACGAAGCGAAATTTCTGCGCCGTCGGCAGTTCTTTCGGCCGAAACGCCGTAGTTTTTGACCGTATGGCCGTTGAGATGCGCTCTGTACCAGTCGGATTTCATAACGTCATTGTCAACGGGCGCGCGGAAGAAGTTGAAATACAGCGGCTTTTCGAGCAATTCCCTGCCCTTTGATATTATCGAATCGAACGCTGACAGACGCTTATTGAAGCGATATGAAACCTCACCGACGCTGATATTTACGAAGAAAATTTCGTCCTCAATGTTTATCTCAGCGGAACTTTTCGGCTTTTCCGAAAGCTTGGTTTCGTCACAAAGCTTCAACTGGTCGAAGCAGACTTCATAACCCTTTTCGCAGTAGGAAGTGTCAGCCTTTGCCGTGAAGATGAAGCGGATATAGCTTTCCTCACGGCGCTTTTCTGCAGCTTCGGGGACGAAAATTTCAGCTGTTCCCCTTGGCAAAAGCGTAAAATCGACCTTGCCCGATGCCGAAATCCCGCCGTCAAAGGTTATTTCATAGCGGCAGTCGAAAAGCTCGTCAGCCTTTGCAAAATCAAGATAGCTTCTGAAGATGAATTTTCCGTCAGCTTCGCCCTTTTCAACACGAACGGGACGGTAGACCTGCTTCACTTCGAGCAGACCCGTGTGCGGCGTTCTGTCGGGGTATGTCAGCGCGTCCATACAGAAGTTGCCGTCATTGTGCTTTTCGCCGAAATCTCCGCCGTAGCCATACTTCGGCTGTCCGTCAGCAGTTGTGCCGAGAATACAAGCGTGGTCGCTCCATTCCCACACGAAACCGCCGATAAAGCGTTCGCTCGAATAGAAAGCCTCGTGATAATCTTCAAGGTCGCCGGGGCCGTTTCCCATAGCGTGACAGTATTCGCAAAGCACAAACGGGCGGTGTTCGTCCTTATTTCCGAGGAAATCCTTCATTCCGTTTATATCCCAGTACATTCCCGAAACAACGTCAAGAATATCGAGCGGAGTTTCGTCAAGGCGGTGTGTGCTTTCGTAATGAACGAGCCTTGTATCATCGAGCGACTTTACAAGCTTTGCCGAGGCGAGCATATTTTCGCCGTAGCCGCTCTCGTTTCCGAGTGACCAGAACACAACGCACGGGCGGTTTATGTCACGCTTCACAAGCGATTCCGCACGGTCGCAGATCGCCGCCTTAAAACGCTCATCGCAGGCAAGCATCGCGATTCCGCAATAGCTGTTTTCGGCGCTCCACTTGAAGTCGTTGTAGACTTCAACACAGCCGTGCGACTCCATATCCGCTTCGTCGATAACATAAAGTCCGTACTCATCGCAAAGCTGATAGAACAGCGGCGAATTCGGATAATGCGATGTTCTCACGGCGTTGATGTTGTGCTTTTTCATAAGAACGATGTCTTTTTTCATCTGCTCATAAGAAGCATAGTAACCCGTTTCGGGATAGCTGTCATGGCGGTTCACGCCAAGGAATTTCACGGCTTTGCCGTTTATCTTCATAACGCCGTCACGAACGCAGACGTTCCTGAAACCGACTTTTTCACCTATCGCTTCTTCGCCTGCGTTGATTTTCAGCGAGTAAAGATGCGGTGTTTCAGCCGACCAGAGTTTCGGAGCATCAACTTCGACGCTTACCGTTTCGCCGTCCTTTGCCGAGAAATTTGCAAGCTTATTTTCGCCGTCATAAAGCTCGGCTTCAACGTCACAACCGCAAGGTGTAAAGATAAGCTTTGCCGATGCATTATCGTCCGACAGTTCGGTTTTTACAACATAATTTTCAAGCCGCTTTTCTGGACGCGAGAGGACGTAAACATCACGGAAAATTCCCGATAATCTGAACTTGTCCTGATCCTCAAGATATGTTCCGTCACACCATTTCAGCACTGCCGCAGTTATGACGTTTTCGCCCTCGTGCAGAAGCGAGGTTATATCGAACTCCGATGTGCTGTGCGAAACCTGCGAGTAGCCTGCAAATTCGCCGTTGATATAGAGGTAAATACAGCTGTCAGCGCCCTCAAAAACGAGAATTTTTCTCATTCCGTCCGATTTGTGATTATAGCTTCGGCTGTAAACTCCGACGGGGATATCATCGGGAACAAACGGCGGATCGAACGGGATAGGGTAGCAGACGTTCGTGTACTGCGGTTTGTCGTAGCCGTGAAGCTGCCAGTTCGACGGAACGGGTATCGTTTCCGTAAATGGCACGTCAACGAAATCGTCCTCCAAGTCAATGATGCTGTCATAATAGCGGAAGTTCCATTCGCCGTTGAGAAGCTCGAAGCGCTCCGACTTTTCCCTGCTTTCAAACGGGTTCTGCGCCTTTGCAAATGGGATAAAGTAACAATGCTTTCCGAGCGTTCCGATGTGGAGCTGCTGAGGGTCTTCGTGGTATATCATTCTGCTTTTTGGTGAGCCTTTTGCGGAAATCTGTTCAATATTCATATTCGGCCGTTCCTTTCGTTGTATGATGTTGAATACATTTTAACACATCTTGACTTTGCCGTCAATAGATGATATTATAAAAATATAACAATATGAATATGGAGGAAAAATATTTTGTTCTTCTGTGACTATCCTATCCTGCGGGGCGAAAAGGAGCTTCCGCTTTTTCTTCTGAATATGGGGCAGCAGCACTGTCAGGATCATATCGTCCGAACGGAGGGTTACCCCAATCCGCAGATACTCTACTGCACAAAGGGCAGCGGAACTCTGCTCATTGACGGTGAAACACATATTATCCCACCCAACACAGCTTTGTTCCTGCCTGCGTTTTATCCGCATGAATACTTCCCGAACGGGGATATCTGGGACATACATTGGATAGTTCCCTCGGGGTATGCTTCGGACGATATCCTGCGGCATTTCGGATTGACAAAGCCGAGCATCTTCCCTCTTTCGGAAACGAAAATGCTTGAACATATCTTCCGTAAAATGCACGAAGCCCTCCGCGCGGATTCCGTTTTCGGGAACTACCGCGCATCGGGCTTCTTGTACGATTTTCTTATTGAATTTTATCGGCTCATATCCGCTGAAACGGCTTCGGGCGCGCCTAACTCAGCGCTGATGAAAGCCGTTGACTATATCAATTTCAACTTCGCATCGGAAATAACTATGGACGATCTCTGCGCCGTTTCGGGCGTGTCAAAGCAGTATCTTTGCCTGCTTTTCAAGAACACTTTGGCTTCGCGCCCCATGGAATACATCGCAAAGCGCCGAATACAAGCCGCAAAAGAGCTTCTTATCAGCACAGACAAAGGCATCGAGGAAATTTCCGAGGAAGTCGGCTTCTGCACGGCGAGCTATTTCTGCAAGCTTTTCAAACGTTATGAAGGAATGACACCGTCAGCGTTCAGGCGTTCGTAACTCGGATGTTTTCCCGAAAATTCTTCCCACTAAAATGAAAAATATCGTTCCTGCCGCTATCTGCAAAGGGTATGTAATTACCGCTTCTTCGGGTATGAGAAACGCCAGCACGGACAGCGCCGCGGCAGGCGGAACAAACAGCTTTGCCGACTTCATAATTATGCAGACAATGAGCATCGCCACCCCTGCCGCAACGAACATTTTCCAGCCGAGCAGCAAAAAAACGAACCTGCACACCGCTCCGATAAGCGCACAGCCGACTATCAAAAGAATTATTGCAGCAGGCTTTTTCTGCACCGCAGAACCCTTTCGGCAAAACTCGGTGAACGCTACAAGAAGCGGCGGTGCGACCGCAAGTTTGAACCCCGTTCCGACAGCCAAAACTATCGCAATGCTGCCGATGAGCCACCTTGCCGCAATTAAGATTATGGCGTTTTTATCGGGCATAGGTTCGGGCGAAAACTCCGTTTTTTCGGCTATCCCAAGCTTCTCAATAAACAGCCTTTCCATAAGTATAAGAAACGTCAGCACAGCCGCCGCTATCGGATATATCACCGAATTTGTCCCGAGCATAACGGGCAGAACAACGGACGAGATAACGGGTGCAAAGGTCGTTCCAGAAAAACGGAACAACAGCGAAGCCGCTAAAAATGCGATGCAAAGCTTCATACTGATTGAAAACGGAACAAACATCGATATGAGCAGACCCATTACCGAGCCTATGCATATCAGCACAAACAGCCGCAGCTTGCTCGTTTTCCAAGCGAATTTCGGCGCAATGAGCGCACCTGCCGCGATTGCCGCTATCTCGGGGAAAAGTATCTCTTTTTCGCCCGAAAGCTCCGCCGCGGCTGTCATAAGCATAACTGTCAGAACTGCAAGTGCTGTCGGCAGTATCTTTTCCGGCTTTGTCATGTCAGTACCCCTTTATTTCAGCTCCCGTATAGAATATCTCAACGGGAGTTTCTGCTTTTTATGGGTACAATTATACAGCATTTTCGGCAGAAAATCAACTTTTTATACTAAACATCATTTAAAATTCGGAAAAATTCAAACCGATAATCTCGCAGCTGTTTTTAACAGGCTTATATTGGATCTCGGCACAGATTTTTTTCCTTTATTTTATTGGTGTTTAGTATTAGAAACCACAGAGAGTGGTTTTCATTTTTTTGCTCTAAAAAAGCGTTCTTCTCAATGTTCAAAAGCTGAACATTGTAAAAGAACGCTGTTTGTCTGATTGTTTGATTTTTTAATTTTCTTCGTATTCTATTCCGGAAGCAAATCCAATACTGTCAAGTTTCCACATTTCGTCAACAGTATCTCTTACCATTTGATATTCTCTTATACTTCCGCCATATTCAAAACGATCTTCGTCAGCTATCCAAACGACCGCACTTGTATCGCTGTACGAGATAATCCCTGCATTCTCATAATCAAGATATTGGCTCTTTTTTTGTATCGGGTTAACGATAAGATTTGCAAGCCAGCCGTCTATCATTTTGAAATGCGGATTATCTCCCGAAAACATAATATCTTTGAGTTCTTCATCCGATGCCCATGATTCAGTCACACATTTTCTTGCAACATTATACATTTCATCAAGATCAGTTGCAACTTTCTCATATACCGCATGATATTCAATTTCATTTTCATAAACCGTTTCAAGTATAAGATCGTCAGTGCAAAAATCGGACATATTATCTGCCATTACTAATGACGTTATCTCATCGCAGTATATAATATCACTTATCAGCTCAATTCGCTGCGATCTTGTGATATCGGCACAGCTCACACACGCATATCGGTTTTCAAGCCAATCGTATCTGTCACCGACAATATCGGTAAGCTTCGTTCTGACTGCCTGTGTTTCCGATGCTGTAGGTTCAGTTTCAGCCGCCGCACTTTCGGAAACAGTTACCTCTTCTGTTTCTGCCACACTCCCGCTGTTATCTTCCCCACTTCCGCAGGCTGTCAGCATAGCCGCTGCAAGCATCATCGCAATTATCGAAAACTTTGATCCTTTCATTTTACCATATCCTTTCTATTTTTCTTAATTGTATCATATCATATTGTCCAAAAGGTATGCTGACAGCTAAAAACCTCCCATATAAAATACAGGAGGGATTTTTCAGCCGCAGTAAACTCTTATCGCATCGCGCATAAATTCAGCCGTGCCGACACCGTGCTTGTCAATGTTTGCCGCAAAGCGTTTGTCAGCGGCGTACATTTCGCCAAGCCCCGAAAGTATCTCTTTTGTGCAGGTGTAGAAATTCTCAGTGATAAAGTCCTGCCATTTCTTTACCAAAGCCTGCGCCCTTTCACTGTCGGGCGATGCTCCGCCGTTTTTACATTCCGCAAATTCCGACATAAGATTTTCCATACCCGAAAAAGCTTCGTTCTGCTGTTTCTTTGTATAGTTTTTTTCGGCGAACTCCTTGTAAGCGGTAGTTTCGCCCCATTTTTCCTTTGCTTCGGCAGCGTATTTCTCACGCTGAGCCTCAAATTCACTGTTATCAAATGCGTTCATAGTTATTTTTTCTCCTTTCATCGCATCGTCAAGCGCCGATATTAGCCGTTCGAGCCGCTCTTTTTTCAGCATAAGCAGCCGTTTCTGACCCTTTAGCGCCATGTTTTTGTCATATTCGGGAGAGGATAGTATCGTCCGAATCTCTTTCAGCGGAAAATCAAGCTCGCGGTAAAATAAGATCTCCTGCATTCGTTCAAGACAGCGCTCATCATAGAAACGATAGCCGTTCTGTTCGTCAACAGAGGACGGTTTCAGCAATCCGATCTCATCATAATAGTGAAGCGCGCGCACGGTCACTCCAGTGAGCTTTGCGAATTCTTTTATCTGCATATTCATTACTTTTTCCTCCCTTGAACACTATCTTACACTATAACGCAACGTCAAAGTCAATACCTTTTTGATAATATTATCACTTTTTTTGAAAAAAGTCCACTTCGCGTAAACATTCAATATAAACGCCTACTATTTTACTTATATTTTGTATGATTTAAACAAAATGCTCTTTTGCCCAAATATTTTTCCTAAAAATTCTTGACAAATCAAAATTATATGCTATAATAAAGCCATACCTACAAAACATATAAAGTTAATATGTAATATAGGAATACTTGTATAAAGGAGAAAACGCAGATGCTTTGCTTAAATATTATGTGCTGTAGAAGCTGTATGAACTGTATGGATAAAAAACTGCCCTGCGCCTTTATATTCCGAATGTGACGCTCCGTCAATAAACAAATTATGGAATTATGCGCAGCAATGATGAAATGCTGCGCTTTTTTATTTGAAAAGACCAGCTATAAAAAGTCAATACCCTAATCCAAATTTTTAGGGAAAACAGG
>ERZ1026854.1264-NODE-1264-length-16338-cov-5.601179_pt1 | contig 16338 bp, 10 predicted proteins | sample MGYA00380157_ERZ1026854 | MGnify/ENA primary metagenome ERZ1026854 (study PRJEB33269, sample SAMEA4719793) | human gut metagenome | biome: human-associated habitat; feature: organic feature; material: feces | place: Cameroon | collected 2013-10 ...
TTTTTTCTCTCTTTATTTGATTGGATTCAATAAAGAAGAAAAGCAAATAGTAAATGCATATTTGAGTCAAGTACCTATAATAAGAAAGATTACAAATATTTAGGTTCTCCAATGGCGTTCGCAGAAGTAATAAATAGCAAAACAAAAAAATGAAGCGTATACTTGTTCTAACGCCTGTATACCCAGCACAGGATATAAAAAAGACCGACACTTCTTTCGTGCATTACTTTGTGAAAGAGAGAGTGAAGATGGTATACGATGTACGTGTAGTACATTATATGGCAAATTTTCCACATTTGCTTTTTGGTATATAGGTGCTGAAAAACAAGCTATTTGTCTATATGTACACGAGATGATATAATTTACAAAATAATGAATATTTATGGCAAAAATTCTATTCATAACTCCAATGTGGCATGAGGAGGCGACTCCTCATGACGCAAAGGTGTGTAATTACTTCGTTGACAATTGGATCAAGCAGGGACATGAGGTAGTGATAGTACATTACCGTTCATCATTCCCATCCTTATTTTTGAAAATCGCAAAAATGTTTCCAGCTTTAAGGAAAAGAGTTTGTGGAGACAATGTGTATGTCAATGAAGCAGTAAAAGATACCACATACAACTATAAGGGCTGCGTAGCTTTCAGTATTCCCATTTTTAAATATATTCCTCATGGGGCGTTTGCTGATACCACCTTGAATAATCAAGCCAAGTCCTTGATAGAAAAACTTGAGACGATACATTTTATGCCTGATGCTATCATAGGGCACTTTTGTAATCCAACAATCGGTATAATCAATCGCATAAAACCTTTGTTTCCCAATGCTAAGACAGCTGTTGTTCTGCATGAAGGTTCTGGTACCATCAAACGAATTTTTAAGGAGAAAGGCGAAAGAGCACTCAATTCTGTTGATGCTGTTGGATTCCGTTCTATAACTATTAAAAATGATATTTCTGCTTGCTTTAATCTGTTGAATCATCAGTTTATGTGTTATTCAGGAGTAGCTGCATCATTTATGGAACGTGAATATACGGAGAAATCGTGGACTGATGCCCCTATAAGGAACTTTATGTTTGTTGGCCGAATGTCTATGTACAAACACTCTCAGGTAATACCAGAAGCCTTGTATAGTGTGTATGGAAAAGAGGGCTTCTCGATGACTTTCATAGGCAAAAAGGAAGCTGCATATCAGCCAACCAAGGATGTTTGTGAGGAGTATGGTATATCAGATAATGTGGTTTTTCTAGGTCAGATAAATCGTAACGATATTATAGATTGGTACGATAAATCAGATTGCTTCGTGATGATTAGCGATCACGAGGTTTTCGGTTTGGTCTATCTTGAAGCTATGTCTCGTGGTTGTATTACTATTGCTGGCGATAATGGCGGTATGGTTGGTATCATCGAAGATGGAGTCAATGGTTTCCTCTGTAAACCAGGAGATTCGGAGTCTTTGGCTGGCATCATCAGGCGGATCAATAATATGACAGTCGAGGAACGTCAAGAAATGTCTCGGAAGGCTCGCCAAACAGCTTTCGAGTTTACCGATAACAAGGTTGCTCAGTACTATCTTGAAAACGTAACAAAACTGGAGCCAATAGATTACAAGTCTATGGTTGAAGTAATTCCAGTTGGGGGGGGGGGTAAATCCTTTATAATCAATAAGCTGAAGCAAATTAAACGAAGATTCTATATTTGGAAATTAGGATTAAAGCATGTCGACAAAACCTTTCTTGCTAACAAAGGAGCGTCTATAAGTAAAGATTTTTGCGCGGGTGCGTACTCTTATGTAGGCGGCCATTCTACTATTTGTCCAAAAGTAACAATAGGAAACTTCACAATGCTTGCACACGATGTGATGATATTGGGTGGCGACCACAACTACAAAATTGCTGGAATTCCAACTGTCTTTGCTGGCCGTGACGTAACAAAACCTACAAAAATTGGTGATGATGTTTGGGTCGGAGCCGGTAGTATTATCATGGCTGGCGTGACGATTGGTGATGGGGCAATCATTGCCGCAGGATCCGTGGTCACAAAAGACGTAGAGGCTTATTGCATTTATGGTGGCACTCCTGCCAAGAAAATAAAAGAGCGATTCTCAGACGAAGAAAGACAAAAGCACATTGCCATGTTGAAAGATCCATGGGCTGTAATAAAGAATCCCAATAGCTTGCTTTGTGGTCATGGTGATGATAAAAGGTAAACGTTCGGACTAGCGCAATATGCTTTTGCTTGAGCATATGCAATATGGAGTTCGTTGAATACTTACATTATTACAATTGTTATGAAATCAAACTACAATGACATCATAAAAGACTTGGATGCTTCTGTTATCGTCTTGCTTGACAAACTCAAACGCTACCTTTCTGTAGGAAAGGCATCTGTAATGGTTGGTTGCGGGTTTAGCTTGAACGCTGAGAGTGACGGTACGGGACAGATGAGGGAATGGAATGCACTCAATGTGGATCTGTTCAAATCGCTTTATGGTCGCATTCCGTCTAGTTCAGAATTAGATAGACTAAATCCTGTTAGACTTGCTGCACAGGTGGAAAACACCTTAGGGAACAAGGAACTGGACGAAATCATAATGAACGCACTTCCTGACAAGAGCGTTTATCCTGGCGTGCTCCATAAAAAAATGATGAAGCTGCGTTGGCATGATGTGTTTACAACTAACTATGATACATTGTTAGAACGAAGCTGCAACGAGAGCGGTTCGGCTTACACTTTGGTGACAACAAAAGAAACACTTCTGTATAGCAAGCCACCAAGAATAATAAAGCTACATGGCAGTTTCCCGAACATTCGTCCGTTCGTAATGTCGGAAGAAGCGTTTAGAACATATCCTCAGAAATATCCAGAATTTGTAAATACCGTTCGTCAGTCATTGATAGAAAACCTTTTCTGTTTGATAGGTTTTAGCGGCAATGACCCAAATTTCCTGTCATGGTTAGGCTGGATAAGGGATGTGATGGGCGAACAGATGTCAAATGCCATACTTGTTGATTATAGACCAAAAGGGTATCATATCTCAGAAAAACAGTTGTTTGCAAGCCGCAAGATTGATATCTTGAACTTGGCTGAAATAACTGGGCTAAACGACTATAAAGAGGCTTTGGATTTCTTCTTGACTTATTTGGGAACAAAAGAACATGCCGCTCAGTGGTCTTATCCTGACGTAGATTTTCGGCATCCGCAGAAACCCGAAAAATCAGAAAAGGAAATGGAGGAAGACATCAAGAAAATGGAGAAAGCCAGAAAGTCTTATCCTGGTTGGGTGTTTTATAAAGGTGAAATTTCTTCTACAACACGTTTCCCGTCCAATGGCGTTTACTATGACAAGCTGCCCGACACGTTGAAGTTGGATTACCTTTATGAACTTGATTGGCTGTTAGATATCTGCCTATATCCTAAAGCCGTAGATTGGTATCTGAATGCCCTTGAAGATGTAAAAGGCAATTATTCTACATACAATGGCACAGCGAGGGAGAAAGCCACACAATTGATTGTATCTCTATTGTCTATTTATCGAGAAAAAAGGGATATTGACCCATATCTGACCACATTAGATTTTATAAACAACAACTGCCTCGAAGCTCTCACGACCAAAGAAAGATCCATTTTTTATTATGAGCAATGCCAATGGAATCTTGCCATCTTAGATTATAAAAGTGTCTTTGCCATTCTTCTGAAATGGAAGTTGATGGAGAACGACTATTTGGGAGCCTTATGGCAATCGTCCATATATGCAGAATTGGGAGATAGACAAATGGCAGAAGATATGCTGACTGCCTACTATAGTCGTCTTACAACCAAGCTGCTGTTAGATGGAGATTCTGCCTATTTAACTTCTTGTAAGCAACTGTATTCTTACGTTATTCCAAGAACCATCAGACGCAACAGAGAAGATATGGACTTCTCGTCAGACAAGAGCATTGATGATTTTAAAAGGAGTCTGTTAGATAAGGCAATAAAGGAACAGCCTATTAAGACACAGTCGCATGGATTTAATTTGAATCAAGTCACAAACACTTCTCATTTGACACAAGGGGGATTTGTAAATAGAGTGTTGTATCCCGAGAAGTATATCCGATTGTGTTATCTTCATGGAAGTACTTATTACAAAGAAAATGGTTGCGCAACTGGAAGATACGGTGAAGTACTCTCATGCCTTGCCGATTATTATTTTTATGAGGCAGTAGCAAGACTTATAAGGTCTGGGCGTAAGGAACTTGTAGAGAAAGTAGTGCATAGAGGGTCTGTTTCACACTTAAAGGAAGAGAAAGCTTATATCATCTTTACCGATTTCATGAACTTGCTTAAGGAAGTGATCAACGAGGGACGCGATAAAAGGAAACTTAATACGGCATACGGTATTTTGATACCATTATTGCAAAGACTTGTGACCAAAGTGGATGATGAAGCAGTAATGGATTTGTTTGATTTTATTATCGCACATTCTCATGACAGGAATATCAAACGCAACGAGATCCTACAGACTTTGTATGACTGCGCCACAGAAGAACAGAAAGCCATCATGTTTGTCCGCATCATGAGTGAATCCATAGTAGGTAATGAAATGGAAGAAGATTTGCTATGGCCAGAGATAGAGACGAATGTAGATGTGACTGATGCAATGTGCGATAATGCCCTAAAGTATATAAAAGATAAACATCTTCGTAAACATTCTTATTTACGAATATTGGCATTGCTGCAATGCACAGACAATAAAGAAACAAAAGAAAAACTTGAAGCTGCAATAGTACAATGGCGACAGGAAGAAAAGAAGGATGTCAATGCGTTCTTTTCATATCATGTGGTGCCTGCTACAAACGATGCTGACAGAGCAATAGAAGACAGATGGGTAAAAGACACTTTAGAGGTGTTTATAAATCATGACTATACTTTCACCAACAGTTCGGAAGCCATATCTGATTTTTCGCATTTCGCGGACAATATAGTTCCTGCTATACATAAATTGAATGATGAGCAGATTAATGATGTTGTTATCAAAATCAGTCAGACACTTGAATCCTATTTGCCGCACTTGAAACAAGATGATGAGGAGGACTTTTTCGGTGGACTCCGATATTTCATTAACCATTTGCTTGATGTTTTAGACCGTCTCTTCCGTCAGATTGACTTTAAGAAAGTAGATTCTACTATAAATAAAAATATAGGGTCTGTTTTAGTAGATTATATTGAAAAAAAATATCCATGTCTTTTGTTGCTCTCTATTACAAACCAAATAGATGACAAAAAACTCCTTGCTGCTTTTGTTTCCGATCGCTTGCATGACTCTGATGTCAATGTCCGGTATGATGCTCGTAGAAGTATGTACTATCTATTCAAGAACAATCCAGATGTGTTTGACGCACAGACAAGATTAAGATATTTGCAGCAGTATGCGTATTTCTTGGAATATTCTCATAGTAAGGCGTTAAGGGAAGACTTATACTTTATGGCACAAATGATAGCCAAAGATTATGTGGAAAAGAAAGATCTCGCTCTATTTAATAATGCATTGCATACAATAAGAAAAGAATATGAAACGTATGAGATGACCGAAGAATATAAAGCTGATATTGCTCATAATGCTTGTGTTTTAGCTGGTGTGCTGTCTCAAAAGTTGGAACATATAATTTCTGGTGCTCATGCATGGAAAGAGTTCTATGAAGACTCAGAGCAATTCAGAGATGTTCGTAATGGTTACGAAGAAGGCATAAGAATGTGCAAACAACAATAATCTGTATAACAAACATATTTCTATGGAAAAGGAAAGCAGACTATTGCTGGCTATTTTGAGGATTGTTGTAAAAAAACAGGCATATGAGATAATTCCGACAGAAGTTGATTGGGAGAAACTGATGAACATAGCTACAACGCAAGTGGTGCCTGTAGTTGTTCTTGATGGCTTGCAATATTACCACTCTATTCACCCAGACTATATACCTTTCGGATCACTCGAATTGCCGAATAAGTCAAAGAAGAGGATGCAGTGGATAGGACAGGTGATGGCTTTTGAAAGGATGTATGCCATGCATGAAAGAGCAATGACCGACTTGGCTCGACTATATGCAAGTAAAGGTATAGGAATGATGGTACTAAAGGGTTATGGACTTTCATTGGATTGGCCAATACCGAATCATCGTGCAGTAGGTGATTTGGACATTTACAATTTTGGCAAGTGGAAAGAAGCAGATGCCTTTATAGCAGGGCAGTTGGGCATCAAGATAGATGACGGACATGAACATCATACAGTCTTTAACTTTAATGGCGTGGCAGTAGAGAATCATTATGATTTTATTAACACAAAGGCTCATCGTGATGCCCCGAAAATAGAAGCTCACTTAAAGTCGCTTGCAGAAAAGGATTGCAGGGAGATAGAGATAGAAGGAATAAAGATATATCTGCCTTCAGCTGATTTCAATGCCATATTCATGATGCGCCACATGGGACAGCATTTTGCAGGAGAACGCCTCAACTTGCGCCAGATACTTGACTGGGGATTTTTTATTCGTGCACATCACGAAGGGATAGACTGGAATGATACTACTGGTTTCTTGAAAGATATGGGGATTTATACATTCTTCAATCAAATCAATGCTATTTGTGTGGATCACTTGGGATTTTCAGAAAAAGACTTTCCTACTATCAAGAGAAATCAAGAGTTGGAAGAGCGCATATTGATGGACATACTTAGCCCAGAGTTTGACGAGAAAAAGCCTAATGGTAGTTTGTTTACCGTCGTATGGTTTAAACTTAGACGTTGGTGGGCAAACAAATGGAAGCATCAATTAGTATATAATGATAATTTACCATCAATTTTTGCAACGTTGGCTTTGAGTCATTTAAAGAGGATCAAAACGATTAAAGATTAAATTAAAAGTATAACAACAATGTACAAACATTTTTTTAAGAGAGTGATTGATTTTACAATTACTCTTATTGGATTTATCCTTATTTCTCCAATTTTTCTGGTATTGTGCATCTTGGTAAGATGCAAATTGGGTTCTCCAATATTCTTCCCGCAAATAAGAATAGGTAAGGATGAGAAGCCGTTTAAGATGCTCAAGTTCCGCACAATGACAGATGCACGAGACAAGGATGGCAATCTGCTTCCAGACAATGAAAGGTTTACTAAGTTCGGCAACTTTATGCGTAATGCAAGTTTGGATGAATTGCCAGAACTTATCAATGTAATAAAGGGAGATATGAGCCTTGTAGGACCACGTCCTCTTTATCCGTTCTATCTACCTTATTATTATAAGGAAGAGAACCTGCGTCACACTGTAAGAGGCGGAATAACAGGATTGGCGCAGATAAACGGAAGAGCACTATGCCGATGGAACGACCGCTTTGCATACGACGTGAAGTATGTGAAAGAAATGTCGTTTGTTAATGATATTAAGATATTGTGGCGTACCTTTTTCAAAGTAGCAGGACAGGATGACATAGGTATTCCTTCGGTAACGGAAGAAGGAGGACTGCATATCGTAAGAGAACTTCAACAACCTGAAAAGGTAAAGTATGTTGAAGATATTGCAAAAAAATATGGAATGAAGAATGTACCACATTTTAACAAAAAATAAAGACAATGGAAAATAAGAGACTTATGATTCTTGGTACTAATGAGTATCAGAATCCTGTAATATTGCGAGCTAAAGAGCTGGGCTATGAAACTCATGTGTATGGCCTTCAACGTGGAGAGATTGGCGAGAAAACTGCCGACTACTTCCATGCCGTAGATGTGTGCGACTATGAGAAGATGTGGGAAGAGGTAGAGAAACTGAACCCTTGTGGCATTGTTAGTATTTGTTCTGAACTTGTTCTGCATACAATGAACTACCTGCTTCGTCGCAGAGGCATCCCTTGCAACAGCGAGTGGACAGAGAAAATTTCTACTGACAAGTATCTGATGCGCAAGGCGATGAAGGACGGTGGAGTGGATAGCCCCAACTTTATGCTTGTGACCGACAAGATGAGCATTGAGGAAATCTATGCTGCTACTACCGATTTCACTTATCCATTAATCTGCAAGCCTGTGGATTTGAGTTCAAGTCGTGGTGTATTCAAGATTGAGAATCAAGAGGGCTTGAAAGAGGCTTTGGATTACGCTTTGGAATGGTCAAAGAAGAAGGAGGTTATTCTTGAGGAATTTATCGAAGGACCTGAGTATAGTGGTGAGAGTATTGCCTACGAAGGGAAGTATAAGCTGTTGGCTGTAACTGAAAAGCACACAACCGGTGCTCCTCATTTTGTGGAAACAGGACACCGTCAGCCAGCTCCTTTAGCTCCAGGGATGTTTGAGAAGATAGAGCAGACTCTCTACAAGGCATTTGCAGCCATGAAGATTGAGTATGGTGCTATCCATCCAGAATTTCGTATAACGAAAGATGGAAAAATCTATTTTATGGAGATTGCAACCCGTATGGGTGGTGATTGCATAGGTACAGACCTTACTCCGCTTTCAAGTGGTTATGACTTTATGGGTATGGTTATCAATATCTGCCAAGGTAAGGCTCCCGATTTTACCAAAATTCGCGAGCCAAAGTTGGCTGAGAACCATTATATAATGACACAGGCTGATCTTGATGAGTTTGAGCGTGTAAAACGAGAGGAACCTGAAACCATTTGGCGAGTTAGTGAAATCAAGCCTATCAGCAACAAGCCAGTTTTGAAAAGTGCGGATAGAGCTGGGTATTATATTACTATCAAATAAAGTGTAAACGATATGAAAGTATTGTTTTTATCACTTGTGTTTAGTGACAGAAAGCACACAAATTTCTATGAAGAATTATTGGAGGTTTTCGTAAGAAATGGTCACGAAGTTTTTGTAGCGTGTTCTAACGATAGTAGAAGTATTGAGCCTGATGGAGTTCAAGATTGGAACGGTATGACTGTACTTCGAATAAAGACAGGCGATATTACAGGCACAACCAATGTCTTCAAGAAGGGATTTGCAACATTGTCTGTTGATTATTATTTCAAGAGAGCATTAAAGAAATATTATAAGAACGAAAAGTTTGACTTAATTTTATATCCTACGCCTCCTATAACTCTCGCCAATACTATTGCTTGGGCAAAGAAATATTACGGAGCAAAGACGTATTTGATGCTGAAGGACATTTTTCCACAAAATGCTGTTGATCTTGGAATGATGCAGAAAACAGGATTGAAGGGAATTATATATAAGATGTTCCGTAAGAAAGAGCGTTTCTTTTACAGTATATCGGACACAATTGGTTGTATGAGTCCTGCTAATGTTGAGTATCTATTGCAACATAATCCTGAGATAAACAATAAAAAAGTTGAAGTCTGTCCAAATTGTCTTTCGATACCAATAAAGATTCCTACATTCAAACGTGATAGCTCTGAACTGAAGAAGAAATATGAAATTCCAGAAGATGCCGTCATTTTTATTTATGGAGGAAATCTTGGAAAACCACAAGGTATCAGTTTTTTAATTGATTGCCTAAGATACACAAAGAATAATTCTAAAGCCTATTTTATAATTATAGGTGATGGTTCAGAATTTGGTAAACTTAAAGCTTTTGTTGATAGTGAAAAGCCTGCAAATGTTAAGTTGCTAAATTATATGCCTAAGGATGAATATCAGTTGATTTCCGACCAATGTGATGTGGGTATGATGTTCCTGGATCATCGTTTTACTATTCCTAACTTCCCATCACGTATTCTTAATTATTTAGCATCGGGAAATCCTGTGTTGGCAGCAACAGATGCTAATACAGATATAGGCACCATTGCACGAGACAATGGTTTTGGATTCTGCTGTGAAAGTAATGATGTGAAGGGATTTGCCAAGGCTGTTGACGATTTCATCAATGCAGATAGAGAAGTTATGGGTGAAAATGGATGGAATTTCTTCAAGAATAATTGGTCTGTGGAAAACGGCTATAATATCATAATGAAACATTTCGAATAAACATAATTTTATAAAAATGAAAACAATTCTGGTAACAGGTATTGGTGGTTTGACTCCTCGTTCTATCACCACTATCATTCGTGAAAATCATCCCGATTACAAGATTATCGGTTGCGACATTGAGAAGAAAGCTATGGGCTTCTTCATGAAGGGTTTGGTAGATGAGTATTACATCTGTCCTCGTTGCAACACTCCTGAGTACTTCCCATGGATTGAGAAGTTGGTGAAGGAGAAGAACATCGACTACGCTTTCGTTCAGCCGGAAAGTGAGATTGTGGAATGGGGCGATTATTATGACAAGCATGGAAAATTCCCTTGTCCTACTTTCATGGGTTGCAAACTTCTTAGTTTGTCGCTTAAGGACAAAGCTATCATGGCTGAAGCTTTGGAGGGTACAGAGTTTATTCCTAAGACTATCAAGGTGACTCAGGACAATCCTAAGTTTGAAGAGGTGGAAAAAGAGATTGGCTTCCCTTGTTGGATTCGTGCCACTAATGGTACTGGAGGTCTTGGTTCGTTGAAGCTTAATGATTTGAGCAGCTATAAGAGTTGGCTCTTTATCAACAGCTTTATCCCAGAGTTTACAGTAAGCGAGTTTCTTACTGGCAGACACTTGGCTAATGAGATGCTTTATTACAATGGTGAGTACGTAAAAGGTGCAGCATTGGAATGCGCGGAGTACGTTATGGCAAGCACAGCACCTTCTCGCGTAACCGGCAATACACACTTTGGTCGTTTCTTGAACGAAGACCGTATCAATGAGTTCTGCGACCGTTGCATAAAGTATCTGGAGAAGAAGCTTAACGTAACAGCTCATGGTATCCTTTCATTCGACTTGAAGGAGGATAGTGAGGGCAACATGAAGGTGACAGAGGTGAACATTCGCCATATGGCTTATGCTGGTGTGATGGCACACGTTGGTTTCGACCTGATAGAGGATACCATCAAGATTATGGAGGATGGCAATTGCGACCGTGTGGAGCGTGCTCCTTATTACCACTACGACAAACCTTATGTATTCCTGCGTGATGTGGACGTAGAGCCTATCATCTTGAATAGCGAGGAGATATTTGATGATCCAAAGCATAAGTTTGAACTGTAGTAACCGAAAAGGACTCTCTTTGAGACCTTTCTGATAGTTTTATAGGGAGTCCTCTTCTTTTTATGTATAGGATATAAGGTAAAGCAGGTATGAATGAATAGGCGTATGCCTGTGGAGCGAAACCACTACCTGCTACATACAAATAGTAGACTTTCGGTATAGAAATATTAGCATAATACAGAAAATGGAACAAGAACACTTTAAAAGGGTTGTAGAGTATGTTGCTATGCAATGTATGGGATGTTCGGATTCCCCTATGATACTTGCATTTAAAGCATATGAGGTAATGAAAAAAGCGGTGGATAATAATGAGAATCCATATAAGGCTTTGAATTCGTTTCTCGGTACTAATGTTCCCGAAGATGTATTGGAAAATCTATAGTGAAAGAATATATGAGCTATATTCTTTTCTAAATTAAAACCTTATTATATGTATTTATCAGAATTAAGACTTTGGAATTTTAGAAAATATACAAATGAGGATGGTATTATTGATGAAACCAAGCCCCATCTGGCAGTTCCTTTTACAAAAGGACTCAATGTGCTTATAGGAGAAAATGACTCTGGAAAGACCGCAATCATAGACGCAATAAAGTTGATTACAAAGACTCATTCTATGGAATGGATACATCTTGTTGAAACCGATTTTTCAGTAGGATGTGACAACTTACGAATAGAAATAATTTTTACGGAATTGTCGGATCCAGAAGCGGCTCCGTTTATAGACAAAGTGCAAATTAATCCAGATACAGCCATTGTCTCGCTGCATCTCGTATTGGAGGCATCGAAAAATGCTGGCAAGATTCTACCTTATGAAGTAAAGGCATATGATGGAACATTGAAGCCAATAAATGCGAATGAGAAAGAATTAATAAAGGCAACTTATCTTCGTGCACTTCGTGATGCAGATTATGATTTGACTGCCAAGAAGAATTCAAGACTGTCGCAGATTCTTATGGGGCATGAATTGTTTCAAGATGGAGCTGCTGGCAAAAATACTTTTGAGAAAATCATTGCTGATGCAAATGACAGTATTACGGAATGGTTCAAGGATGAAACAGGTGGAACAAAAAGTAACAAAAGCCAGATAAAAGATGTAATAGATACGTTTATCAAGTCTTTCCTATCTGATAGTTATGAGTCTGAATTGTCGATTTCTGATTCAAATATAAAAAGTATTCTTGAGAAAATTAGTATAGGTATTAAAGATGCCACAAATATGGGATTAGGCTCAATGAATCGTCTTTTTATGGCTACAGAACTTCTTCATTTAAGGAGAATGAATGAAGGAGTGAAGTTGTGCTTAATCGAAGAATTAGAGGCACACCTACATCCACAGGCACAGATGAAGGTCATAGAGGGAATACAGCAAGAAAACGAAGTGCAGTTTATCTTGACAACTCATAGTCCAAATCTCGCTTCAAAAGTAAAAATTAGCATGAATAACACGTCTGTTGTGTTGTGTAAAGATAATGATGTCTATCCTTTGATGAAAGGGAGAACAAAATTGGAGGAAAACGATTACTTATACTTGGAGAATTTCCTTGATGTAACAAAATCCAATTTGTTTTTCGCAAAGGGTGTTATCATAGTTGAAGGTTGGGCGGAAGATATGATTATTCCTGTTCTTGCAAACAACTTGGACAAGAATCTTACTCGGCATGAGGTTTCTGTTGTTAATGTAGGTAGTACTGCTTATCTTCATTATGCAAGAATACTGATGCGCAAAGATGGAAAGACCTTGAATTATCCAGTATCAATTGTTACTGACTATGATGTAAGACCCAAGGATGATTGGACTTTTGATGATGTGGAAGAGAAAAAGAAGCTCAATGGCATCAATGCGAAGTTAGACAGCAACAATAGTCCAAACGTCAAGTTGTATCTTGCTACCCATTGGACTCTCGAATGGTGTCTATTCATGTCTAACGCATTATCTGCGATATTTAAAGAGGCTTGTATGAATGTTCATAGTAGGACAAACGAGTTTAAAAAAATACACAATGGAGATTTTGATGATGAAAAATTCCGAAGTAAGCTAGCTGAAAAACTGAAGGATAGAAGTCTTGATAAAGTCGCAATAGCTTCGGAAATATGTTTGTCAATAAAAAAACTGGCCACGAAATTGGATATAGAGGAGAATGATACGGCTTATTATCTTGTTCAAGCGATTAATCACGTATGCAAATAGACGATATACATATTGCAGAATCTGAGCGTTTGCTGATTGGCAACAATCATTTTGACCAAGAAAGATTGAAGTTCATTAAGTCATTGGAAAGTTGTGACTTGCTAGCGGTTCCTGGTAGTGGGAAAACTACGGCATTACAAGCTAAATTATATTGTTTGTCCAAGTTACGCCCATATTCTGCGCTAAATGGAATCTTAGTACTGTCTCATACCAATGCGGCTGTAGATGAAATAAAGAAAAAACTGTCAAAAGCGTGTCCTAACCTATTTGAATATCCAAACTTTGTGGGTACAATACAGGACTTCGTAGACTCTTATTTGGCTATACCTTACTACAACATAAGATTCTCAAATCCAATTAGTCGTATTGATACTGCAATATGCAGAGAAGAATTCTTGAAGTCTTTTCAAAACAAATGGATTAGAAATGATAATGCTTGGTCTTGGTATAAGTATAATGGAATTGAGCAAGCAAAGAATTTTGGAATAAAAGTAACTGTTGATGGTCATTTCATTCCTTGGGATTATACAAGGCAAAAGGAATTTAAAGTTGCATCAACGAAAACACCTAAGACATGGAAAGGAAAAGAGGAAAAGAATAGGAAGCATATCCTAAAAATCCTATGTGAGTTAAAAATGCACATGTTTGATAGGGGTATATTGAGTTATGACGATTGTTACGTTCTTGCACAAATATATATCAATCGCTGTCCTCGAATTAAGTCTATCCTCAGAGAGCGTTTCAAATATGTGTTCATTGATGAAACACAGGATTTACAAGAGCATCAATTGGAAATTATGGATCAACTATTTAGTGATGATAGCGTATGTTTCCAACGTATTGGTGACGTTAACCAATCTATTTTCCATGTCGGTTCTGACTCAACAAATTGTGTCTGGAAACCAAGGAAAGTACAGACATTTAACAACTCTATGCGACTAACATCCCCTGTAGCATCTGTCGTCGATGCTTTTATGTTCAGGCGTGAATCGGGGCAAGCCGTGAGAGGTACACGAAATACCAATCCAGAGATCAAACCTTATCTTTTAGTATATGATTATGAACATAGGGATTTACTGATTGAAAAATTCGAAGAACTAATAGAAACATATAATTTGAATAATATTCCAGAAAAGAAATATGGTTTCCATATTATAGGTTGGAATTCAAAGTGGCCTGACAATAGGGAATTTAACCCCAAAGAATTACGGTTAAAGGACTTATACCCAAAATATGCTTCAGAAGAGTTTTCTTCTGCTAAATGTGCAGAGAGTATTGCAGACTATGTCAATAAAATGCGTGGTCTTTCCGACAATAAGGAGAGAATGTCCATCATAAATAAAATAATGTGTGAATGCTTGCGGATTAGTAACAAAAATGATTTATGTGATAGACCTTTTACGCCAACATCCTTGTTGAATTTCTTGAGAGACGAAGATAAAGATTTGTTTAAGGAATACAAACTGTTGGCATTCGCCAGTGTTAAGTTAATGGTATTATCCCAATATCAAGAGGTGTATGATAGAATGCAGACTTTGGCAGATTGGTTATTAGAACATATGGGTGTTACAAAAAGTGATGAATGCGTGAAGTTTATAAGCAAACCATATATCCCCAATATAGAAAATCCGCAGCAAAAAGATACTCAACTACAGATAGAAACAGTACATCATGCTAAAGGGCAAACCCATTGTGCAACACTCTACATTGAGACTATGTATCAAGGGAAGTATGAATCTATACATGTAAGTAAAGAAAAGAAGAAAGCAACCAAGACTAAAGCAGCAACGTATTATCCAAATCCCTTCTATAAAGAAATAGGAGAGCAACAGAAAGGAGCGCATATACAGAGTGCGATGAAAATGACATATGTCGGTTTGTCACGTCCAACACATCTGCTATGTTATGCGATGCATAAGTCTTCGTATGAATTATATAATATTGAGAAACTCAAAAATAGCGGTTGGCAAATTATAGATCTTACTTAGTTACTTAAAAAAATAACATATAAATAAATACAGAAATGGAAGAAAGGAAAACAATTTATCTCTGCCTTGCCCACATGAGTGAGGCTGGTTTGGAACAGAAATATGTGAAGGAGGCATTCGATACCAACTGGGTGGTACCTATGGGACCTAATGTGAATGCCTTCGAAAAAGATTTGGAGGCGTTTGCCAACAGTAAGAGTGATGGTACAGAGCCGCTTGACCGTAAGGTGGTTTGTCTGTCGGCTGGTACAGCTGCCGTTCATTTGGCTTTGATTGGCTGTGGCGTGAAGGCTGGTGATGAAGTGTTAGTTCAGAGTTTTACATTCTGTGCTTCGAGTCATCCGATTACATATCTTGGTGCCAAGCCAGTGTTCGTAGGTTCTGAGGGTGAAACATGGAACATGGATCCTGTTTTGTTGGAGAAGGCTATCCTCGACCGTAAAGAGAAGACAGGCAAATATCCTAAGGCTATAGTGCCTGTAGCTCTGTATGGTATGCCTTACCGCATTGACGAGATTATGGCTATTGCCGACAAGTATGGTATCCCAGTGATAGAGGATGCAGCCGAGGGTATGGGCTCACGCTTTGACGGTCAGGTGTTGGGTACATTCGGCAAATATGGTGTGCTGTCGTTTAATGGCAACAAGATGATTACTACTTCTGGTGGTGGGGCAATGATTTGCCGTAATGCTGAGGATGCCAACGAGGTGATGTGGTATGCTACACAGGCTCGCGATGCTTATCCTTACTATCAGCATACGGCTATCGGTTACAACTACCGTATGTCGAACGTATGTGCTGGTATCGGTCGTGGTCAGATGACTGTCCTCAATGACCATATTGCTCACCACAAGCATGTGCAGTCGCTCTATGAGGAACTGTTGAAGGACGTACCAGGTGTACATATCCACAAGCAGCCTGCAGACCCTCGCTATGATGCCAACTTCTGGCTTTGTGCGGCTACATTGGATGCAGATGTGAAGATTCAAGGTCAGGAGAATGCTTATAAGGAGGTGATAAAGAATGCCGTAGGTGGTGCAGCAGGTGTAATCCATGCCGTTGATTCAGCAACAACCGACTGTCAGCCTAACGAAAATGTAGAGGC
>ERZ1026854.1265-NODE-1265-length-16331-cov-4.021811_pt1 | contig 16331 bp, 12 predicted proteins | sample MGYA00380157_ERZ1026854 | MGnify/ENA primary metagenome ERZ1026854 (study PRJEB33269, sample SAMEA4719793) | human gut metagenome | biome: human-associated habitat; feature: organic feature; material: feces | place: Cameroon | collected 2013-10 ...
CGAAAAAACTCTTTTATACGGGTCTTTTAGACCCGTTAACGGCCAATCAATAAACAACAGATCCCCGAACCCTGCGGGCCGCCAAAACCCTCGGGGATGACTCTTCCTGTTGTTGTCATTCCCGAATGTTGTAGTCGGGAATCCGTTGTTCGTCGTTGCCGTCATCCTGGAAAGTCGTAGTCCAGGATCCGTTGTTCGTCGTTGTTGCTTTCTTACAGAACGACAGATCCCCGACAGAAACCCTCGGGGATGACTCTTCTTGTTGTCGTCATTCCCGAATGTTGTAGTCGGGAATCTGTTGTTCGTCGTTGCCGTCATCCTGGAAAGTCGTAGTCCAGGATCTGTTGTTATAAAACAAGGATTAGATTCTGGAACGCTCCGCGCCGGCAAACCTCCCAGAATGCCCTCTTTTTTCATCATCCCGAAAGAGTGGCGGGCCGCTAGGGTGCGGCCCGCAGGGTTCGGGGATGACAGCGAAAATGGTTACGGAAAAGGTGGGCCATACGGTACAACTCTATTTTTCTTTATTAAAAACGTAACACCGCGCCATAAATTTGTAAAATAATTGCAAATCCCTTAGGGAGCCTGGAATTATGAAAGAAAAAATTATTTGCGTATCTACGCCGACATCACGCACCTACTACAAAGCCACACCACTGGCTAAGGAATTTTTGGATAAAGAACAAAACATCATCAATACTACCGGCACATTACCAGACGGCGAAGTAACAGAATTGGCCGCATCTTCTGCCACCATAAAGCACCTTGCGGGCGGAAAACTAAACGGTAAGTTTGAGGTTATCAACCTGACGGATAATTCTGTTACTTTTACCGAAGAATATAAGGACGGACAACTCGTCAGCATTACGGAGCGAACGCACGCCCTCGCCGCAGGAAAACACAAAGAAGAAAAACCACACCACCACTATCCCGGCACCGTACTCAAAACAAGCAAAGGAGCCAATTCGTTCTATATTAACGGAAAGGAAGTAGCAGAGGAAACGCTGTCCTCCAACGGGGCTACATTGGAAATTTTGGGAACTATCCCCGACGGAGAAGTAAAGGAATTTAACGAAAACGGACAAGTAAAAACCGAAGCGCATTACAAAAATAATAAACTCCACGGGCCGCTCTTTCGCTACGAAGATAACGGCCGGATTAGTTCGCGCGAGGAATATTTTAACGGCGTGTTACAAGGCCCGGCGGAATATTTTACCCCTATTAAAAATGATATGCTCCACACGCGCTGTTCTTATAAAAATTCCCAACTGGAAGGCGAACGCACCGTTACACAAAACGACGGAACCGTGCGTGAACGGGAATCTTTTGTGCGCGGCCACATTGAAGGCTTAAAAGAAACCTTTTACGCAAACGGGAACAAAGAGTCGGAGGAAAATTATACCGACGGAAAACTAAATGGCGAACGGTTGATTTATTTCCCCTCCGGCGCGCTTTGGTACCGAGAGCATTACGCCAATAATCGCTTAGACGGAGAGCGTTTCGGCTATTTTGCCGACGGCAAAGTGCGATTAGAGGAATTCTACACCGACGGACTTTTGGAAGGCCGCCGCAATATTTATGCCGAAAACGGCGAACTTTTAACCACCGAGGAATACCACTGGGGTTCTTTGGTGCACAACACGGAGCGTAAACTAAAATGAAAATCACCCGCTTTTGCCCGGCCAAAGTAAATTTGTTTTTGGAGGTTACCGGAAAACTCCCCAACGGCTACCACGAACTCGCCACGTTGTTTGCCAAAATTAATATAGGCGATACTTTAACGGTAGAGGCCGAACCTGCCGAAAAAACAGAAATTTCCCTCACCTTAACAGGGCCCGTCGGATCGCTGCTGCGCGCGGACGAAAGCAATCTGGTTTGGCGGACGGCACAAGCCTTTTTGACGCATTACCGTTTAAACGCCAAAATCAAAATGACGCTGGATAAACACACCCCCACCGGGGCGGGCTTAGGCGGTGGCTCCTCGGACGCGGCGGGCGTATTGCTGGCCTTATGCGAAATTTTTAAAAAGGATAAAAACGAACTTTTGGGTATTGCCGCTAAACTGGGTGCAGACGTACCGCTTTTTATGTACGAGGACACCTTTTTAAAAGGCGAGGGTATCGGCGAGAAATTAACCCCTGTGCCTGCGGCGGGCCGGTTGCCTTTTTTGGTGCTTGCCTACCCCAATACCGTTGTGCCTACGAAGGGCGTTTTTGCGCGGCTGAAACTCCCGCAAAAAGAAGAAGTCTTGACAAATATCTCAAAATTAGATAAATTAATAACATACATTAGATGTGCAAGTCCTTTGACCCTTTGGAAAGATTGTTTATTCAACCGGTTGGAGGAATGCGTTGTTCCTTTTACAAACTCTGTACGAAATGTGCTGCTTGATTTGAGAAAAACAAATACAGATGCAGTTTTGATGTCCGGTTCTGGCTCCACGGTTTTTGCTTTAGTTGAAACTGAAAAGGATGCAAAAAATTTGGTAAGCAAAATACAAAATAAAGAACGGATAGTTTTCTTTACGACATTTCATAGGAGTTTAAAAGATGAAAATAACGGAAGTCAGAATACATCTGATGGGAGAGGATCGCTTAAAAGCGTTTGCAAGTGTAACTTTTGACGATGCCTTCGTTGTTCGTAATATGAAAATTGTAGAAGGGACAAACGGCGTTTTTCTTTGTATGCCTTCCCGCAAGTTACCCGATGGAACCCACAAGGATATGGTTCACCCCATTAACCAAGAGTTTCGGGAATACCTGGAAGAGAATATATTGAAAGCCTACGAGGAAGAATTAAAAAACCAATCCGTAGGAAAAACGCAAGAAGAAAGTTCAGGCTACAATAAAGATGCACAATAGGGTTCAGCACAGATTTTCCGTTATTCATCTCGCTTAAGCTGTGATGAAACAATTTACTTCCGGATGGTGAAATGGTATCACTACTGGTTTTGGTCCAGTCATTCTAGGTTCGAGTCCTAGTCCGGAAACTTTACAACCCCCGGGTAACCGGGGGCTTTTTATTGGATAAAATCCAACTTCTCTGCAAATTTTCCCCCGTACATACACTACCAAATAAGATGAGATTTTGGACAGAACCCTTCCAAAATGACCTTTTAGATAACAACCACTATCCAATCAGTAGATTCTGAAAACCCTGCGGGCCACCAGTTCAGGATGACCTCTTTTTTCATAAAGTCGTCATTCCCGAAAGCCGTAGTCGGGAATCCGTTGTTGCGTCGTTTTCTTACGAAACGGCAGATCCCCGACTAAATTCCTCGGGGATGACAACACAATAGCACAACAAAACAAGGCTGTTATAAAAATAGAAGCGTCGTCCTGAACTTGTTTCAGGACCTACCGATTGGGCAGTTTGTCGTGTTGTTATCTAACAAAGTCATCCTAGAAAGTCGTAGTCTAGGATCTGTTGTTATCAAAAAACGACCTTTTTATTTTTCTACGCGTAAGCGCGATTGGGGTAAAAAGGTTTTCTCCCCGTCCGTGCCGACGGACACGCCAAACGGCATTTGCGCCAAGAGTTTCCACGTTTTAGGAATATGAAAGGCTTGCGCTGCGGCTTCGTCCACTAGCGGATTATAATGCTGTAAACTGGCGCCAATACCCGCCTGTGCAAGCCCCGTCCAAACCACCAATTCCAACATCCCGTTGGACTGATACGCCCACAGCGGGAAATTATCCTTATACGTCGGAAATTTTTGCTGCAAATCTGCCACAGTTGTCCAATCTTCAAAAAATAATACCGTGCCATACGCGGCCGCAAACGAGGCGATTTTCTCCTGCGTTGGCGCGAACTTTTCCGGCGGCACGATTTTCTTTAACGCATCTTTTGTTAGTTGCCAAAAAAGTTTGTGTTTTCCCCCTAGCAAAAGCACTACCCGCGCCCCCTGGGAATTAAACGCACTCGGCGTCAGTTTTACTGCTTGCGCTATCAAGGCCGTTAAGGCCTTATCCGATATCGGGCACTCGTCCGTCAGAACGTAGCGCGAACGCCGCCTTTTCAACGCTTCAAGAAAACAATTTACTTTATCCATATTTTCCCCCTTTTTATGAGAATAGCGTTTGATGTGCTCCTTGTCAAAGCCCTATTTGGGTTAGAAAGACAACGCGGCAAAAAGATTGTTATAATAAAAAGGTCGCACGCAAGCCGCAAGGCCTGCAACAATTTAATTCTGTTTTTGGAACCGTATGCAGAATACGGAGAGTTATCGGAAAAATTCCGATAATATTCTTCCACGCCAAAAGCAGTCGTTTTAGGCGCAAAACACACGGACTAATTACCCATTTGTTTTGCGCTAAATGTTCCTTGCCATATTTATATGGCAAGGAACTACGGCTGTTATTATTTGGGTCTGTGGAAGAATCTCAAATATAGCAGCCGTTTTTTAATGAGCCTTTTTCCAAAAGCAGACAAGGAGAAAATATGGAAAAAGGTTTTACATTAATAGAATTGTTAGTAGTGGTGCTGATTATCGGCATTTTAGCCGCCGTCGCCCTGCCCCAGTATGAGAAAGCCGTAGAAAAAAGCCGTGCCACCGAAGCTTTAACTACTACAAAAAATATTGTAGATGCCGTAGAAATGAGTATTTTATCTACTGGGGGATTTGTCGGCCCCGAAAATAAAAACCCCGACAATTGGGATATTTCTTTAACTGGAGGTTATTGGAAAGACAGTGGGTGCTGTGGGGCTATGTATGTAACTAGAAATTTCTTCTATCTGCCAAATGATGATGCAACAGGTGTTGGCGCGTATAGATGCAAAGGAACTTGTAGTGGAAATACAAATGATAATACGCTGTACGAGTTGTGGCGTTGTTATCCTAGTATAGACGGGGAAAATTGTTTACTATGTTTTTCCAATAGTCAAGAGGGCACAAAAATTTGTAAATCATTAGCAAGTCTTGGAGTTGAATATCGGCCTTAACTTTTACAGCATTATCATTTCCACTTCTTTCTGGTGAAACCCGCATTATTTACGCACTATAACATACCAATCCCCCGGAGAAACCGGGGGATTTTTTTATCTGTTTGCGTCCTTAATTAATTGCCTGATTTTATCGTTAAAGGCCGTTTGGTCTAGCAGTTTTTCAAGCGTAATAGGCATACGGTAGCGCCAATAATGGCGCGGATTAGCGGGTACGTTAATACGCTCCTCATCAGGGTCCGGCGCACGCAGGGTTTCGTCCATAGAGGTCCAATCCTGGTACGAAATCAACGCCAGCATAGAGGGGCTGTTTAAGTGGAGCCGCAGAATTTCCTCAGCCGTTTTTCCGTCCAATTCCGCGGGGGCTTCGCCTGTTTTTCCCAACACCTCGCTCCAAAAGCGGGCAGTTATTTCCCGTTTCTCTTTCCACCAACCGCGCAGTACGGACATATCGTGCGTGGACGGCGTAGCCACCGACAGATACGGATATTTTTTCGTGTCGGCAAATGTTTCGCCTAACCGCTTGGGCATACGCTCTATTTCCAAGGACAAAATTTGTAACTTGTTTAATACCTCGGGCACGCAGGCGGGAATCATCCCCAAGTCCTCGGCACAGCACAGCATACGCGTAGCCTGTGTAACAGCCGGGAGTTTTTTCATCGCCCCGTTCTTCCAAAATTCGTTGTGGCGGTGAAAAAAATAGTCGTTATAGAGCCGCGTAAAAGCCTGTTGCTCGCCAACGGACAAAGAGCGGTAGGCCTCACTTGTCAGCGCGGAAATACGCGGGTGAAATTTAGACGGGTCTTTATGGTCCGGCACAAAAAGCACATTGGCCGCCAAAGCAAAAAGGCCTTCTTTTATCCGCTGTGCCGTTTCGTCCGTTTTGCCCACAAAGGCCTGCTCCGTTTGGCGTTGGGTAGAATATTCAAGCTTTAATTGGTATTTTTCTCCTGCTTTCAATTCTAAATATTTTTTGGATACTTTTTCCGCCAAATCGCCAAACACTTCCCGCACCGTTTCCGCCGTAATGTGCGGGCAAATAAACGAATCATCAAACGGCAGGCCGTAACCCTTTATTTCGTCCGCACTCATCGGCAAAGCGGGCGCAAACTGCCCCAGAAGCCCCTGTACGGCGTGCAACGGAATTTGCCAAATGCGGAAGAAGCCCAATACATGGTCAATGCGGTACGCATCAAAATATTGCGCCATATGAACCAACCGCCGAGTCCACCAACGGTAACCGTTTTGCGCCATTTCATCCCAATTGTAAATAGGGAACCCCCAAGTTTGCCCTGTGGCGGAAAAATCATCCGGCGGAGCACCCGCTTGCGTGTTTAGGTAAAAGAGTTGCGGCTCCGCCCACGCTTCCGCACTGTTGGGAGAAACTCCTATCGGAATATCCCCCTTTAAAATAATCCCTTTTTGGCGGGCATACCGGGCAGCCTCACTTAGTTGGCAATGGAGCAAAAATTGCACATAATACCAAAAACACACCGTGCCATATTCCTTGGCGCCCGGCTTGCAAAAGGCCACCAAATCGTTATGCGAAAATTTGGCATATTTTCCCCACTTGGAAAAATCCGCCGTTTTATAATGGTCCCGCAAGGTGCAAAACATAGCATATGCAGGCAGCCAATTCGTATTTTGCGCAAAAAAGCGGCGAAACTGCGGCGTAGATAAAATCTTTTTTCCTTCGGCTAAAAAGGCCCTTTTTAAATATTCCAATTTTAATTGCAGGGCTCTTTCGTAATCCACCTGCGGTAATTCATTTATTTCTTTGCGCTCCTTTTCCAGGGATTTATTACCGCCCGGCAAAAGGCGCACATCCGCATACAATGGGTGCAACGCATACACACTGACGGCATTATATGGGTAAGAATCCTGCCAAGTGTGCGTAAGTGTGGTATCGTTTAGGGGTAAAATTTGAATTACCTTTTGTCCCGTTTTTTGCGTCCAATCTGCTAATTTTTTTAAGTCGCCGAAATCGCCTACACCACAACCGTCCTCACTGCGCAGCGAAAATACGGGGACAACCACTCCCGCCGCGCGCACAGGAACTTCACCCGTGAAGCGAGGAGATAAATCTTGCCGGACAAAAACTTCGCCCGCCTTTAACGGCGGATTATCTAATGTGCGGTTAAAGCCGTCTTCCCACAACACCGCGCCGTTACTCTTTGCAATAAACTTATATTCCGCCGGAAAAATTTGCTCATCAGCATTTAGCACTATCTCCCACTCATTTAGTTGCGTACGCGTCAGCGGCAGGGCCTTGGCGGGATTCCAGTTTCCCAGTTGCTCCGTACTACCGCAGAGGTACAAATCTCCATCATACGGCGCTTGCACCCGCAATGAAAGCGTACGCTTAAAAAGCGGCAAGGGCGTTTGCGTAACAGCTTGCGGACGAAACACTTCGGTTACTGCGGATGAATACAAATGCGCTTGCGCGGGCAAATCACGCCAAGCATCATTTAAATAATAGGCCGAAATAGAGGGAGAAACGGACAAAAGCCGCTCCACCTTTTGCCACTCCCGACGAACGGTTTTATCCTTTCGGCGCACTTCGTAATGATACGCCATAACGGCAGGCTGCTTAAAAAGCAGCAAAATACTTCCCGTCCAAATTTTACCGTCCTGTGTAGATAGCGGGATATTTATTTTGCGCTCGTTCGCGCCCGCTTGGGCACGGTACAAAACGGCGTGGAGCGTCTCGCCCCATACTGTATTATAAGACAAACGAAAGGAAATTTTCATCATTTACTCCTGCGTTTGGCGGTCGTGCACCCGCAAGGTAAACAGCGCCGCCACGAATAAAAAGAGTCCGCCCACACCTACGGCGGCAATCGCGCTGCCACCTAAAACATACTTCATAAACGGGCCAAAAAAGAGATTTACGCAAATCTGCGGAATTACGATAAAAAAGTTAAACACGCCCATATAAAATCCCATTTTGTCCGCCGGGAGCGCATTGGAAAGCATTGCATACGGCATAGACAAAATACTGCTCCAAGCAATACCGATGCAAATCATCGGGAAAATGAGCCCCATTTGTGTAAACTGCACGCCCAACAGTGTAAGCCCCAAGGAACCCAAACCCAAACCGCCCACCGTCAAGCAGGCAATGTGTATCGCCTTGGCGGAAAACTTAGTGGTCAGCCACAGCAAGACAAAAGCAAACACGAACGCCACGCCATTATAAATGCCAAAGCAGGAACTGCCCCAGTTGGCGGCAGTTTCATAGGCCGCAGTACCGGGTGCAGCGTGGAATACGCCCGAAGCAATACCCGGCGTAAAATATACCCACATTACCATAAAGGCCGCCCAAGTAAAAAACTGCACCACAGCCAAACGGCGCATTGTAACGGGCATTGTGATAAACGCGCGGCACATTTCTCGCACTGTTTTAAACGGATTAAACGCTTGTTTTTTGAGATTATTAAATTCCGCCATATCGGCCGGAGGATATTCAGGCGTCGTTTTAATCGTAGCCAAAATCGCCGCAATCAGCACCAACGCACCAATGTAAAACGAATATTTAACCGTATTGGGGATGTGCCCCAGCGGGGCTTCGGTGCTGACGCCGACAGCCGTCAAAATCTGCGGCAGAAAAGAAGCAATTACCGCCCCCGCGCCAATCATTACGCTCTGCATAGCATAACCCGTCTTTCGCTGCGCTTCCGGCAAAATATCCCCCACAAACGCGCGGAACGGCTCCATACTCACGTTGACCGATGTATCCAATATCCACAGGGCAATAACGGCCATCCAAATGGCTGAGGCCTGTGGCATTAAAAAAAGCGCAAACATAGAGAAAATAGCCCCACCCAAAAAGTATGGGCGGCGGCGGCCCAAGCGGCACCAGGTTCTATCGCTAAAATACCCCACCAACGGCTGAACGAGCAAACCGGTAACCGGGGCAGCCAGCCACAACATAGGAATTTGGTCCTCACTCGCGCCCAAACGCGAATAAATGGCGCTCATATTTCCCATTTGCAAAGCCCAGCCGAATTGGATTCCAAAGAAACCCAAACACATAAACATTATTTGCAGAAAAGTCTTAGACGGTCTTTCTGTGGACATATTTCCTCCCATAAAATTGGCATACTGCTTTTTTTATTATAACACTATTTTTCCCGTTCGCGTAGGGAAAGTAGTGAAAGTGATAAAATATAAGCAAGGAGAACTCAAAAAATGTGGTTTGTATATGCGTTCTTATCAGCACTCTTTGCTGCGCTTACCTCCGTACTGGCCAAAGTGGGTGTGGACGGTGTAAACTCCAACCTGGCGACAGCCATCCGCACAACGGTAATATTAGTTTTGGCGTGGGGCATAGTATGGATGACGGGCACGAACAAACAGTTGACCCTAGTTAGCCCAAAAAGTTGGACCTTTTTAATCTTGTCCGGTTTAACGACAGGCGGTTCGTGGCTGTTTTTTTATAAAGCACTCCAAATGGGCACGGTCTCGCGTGTGGTGTCGGTAGATAAATTCAGCGTGGTGCTGGCAATTCTGTTATCTGTTTTATTTTTGCACGAAGTTGTCAGTCTGAAAGTGTTGCTTGGCAGCGGACTGATTACGGCGGGCGTTTTGTGTATGGTTTTATAGGCAAAAACCTTTCGCACCGTCAAAAAGTTTGATATTATATTGTATATGGAAAACGAGTCGCTTGATAGTGTAAACGAATATTTTAAGCATTTGGGTAAAATCACCCAAGAACTGGACCGGAACGAAATGACCCGGTTGTGGAAACTTGCCAAACAAGGCAATAAAGATGCTAAAAATAAAATTATGGAAATGAATTTGCGGTTGGTTATTCCGACGGCAAAGCGTTTTCAGCGCCCGGGTATGGACCTGATGGATTTGATTGAAGAAGGCAATCTGGGGCTTCTGCAAGCGATTGATAAATTTGAACCCGAAAAAGGCTACCGTTTTTCCACTTATGCCGTGTATTGGATAGAGCAATATATCCGTAAATATATTGAGGAACAATCCGGCTCTATCAAAATTCCGTCGCACGCGTGGGGAAATTTAAAAAAATGGTTCCGCGCGTGGAACGAGTTGAAGGAAGCCAACGGGCGCGACCCGTCCTTAAACGAAATGGCGGCAGAACTCAATTTGACCGCGCGGCAGGTAAAGTCTATTATGGACACTTTAAATGCCGCAAAAGGGGTTGATTCTCTCACTACGCTCATTCACGATGAGGACGAAACCACCCTGGAAGATTTAATCAGCGACGACGGAAAAGGCAATCCCCACGATGTTTTTCTTAAAAACGAAAACCAAAACAGCATCAAAAAAAGTATGGCTGATTTAAACGACCGGGACCGCCAGGTGCTTATTATGCGCTACGGGCTGGACGATAATGAGCCAAAAACGCTGGGCGAAGTGGCGGATATTTTGGGTTTGTCGCGTGAGCGGGTACGCCAAATTGAGGAACGAGCCGTAAACACCCTGCGCAAAGAAGCCTATAAAGCGGGCATTTTGGAACCCGCCGCCCTGGATTTACGCACACGCAAACTGCATACAGCCATGCAGCCACGCTTAAAAACAAATATTTTGGGCCAAACAATAGACAAAAGCCCGCTTGCAAAACTGTTAAAACAGCGGGCCGTACTGATTGCCCAACAAAAAGCGAACGAAGCAAAAAAGGCTGTGGCTAAAAAAACGGATAAAAAATCGTCCGCTAAAAAAAGTGCGGTAAAAGCCGTTGTAAAAAAAGGGTCCACGCGGAAACCTGCACATAAAACAACCGTTAAAAAGGCCCACGCGAAAAGCAAGACATATCCTGCGGCAAAGGCTAAAAAAGCCGCTAAACGCATCAAAAAGGCTGCTAAATAACTGTTTTACGCCCCCGTAGCTCAATTGGATAGAGCGGCTCCGTCCTAAGGAGAAGGTTGCGAGTTCAACTCCCGCCGGGGGTAGTTGTATTTATAAACTCCCTGGGTTTACGCCCGGAGTTGTTGCGGGCGAAATGGACGCGGGCCACATATCCGCCGAAGCACTTTTTTACCAAAAAAGTTTTAGTGAGCCAAGTCCGCCCAGTTTAGCTTGCGCTTGTTCCAGGCAGGGTCAGCCGCCACTTTTTTGTCCGAAAGTTGCAAAAAGCAGGAACTTCCCAATTTGCCTTCCAGGGCAATAGCACGGTTCCACTCCTTGGAAACGCGGCTCAGTTTTACAATGTCACAGTTAGGCATCCAAATCAAGGCCCCAGCCCGCCGCTTTAAGGCCTCGTCGCGGGCTTCTTCGTCCAAATGGTATAGTTCCGTCACCCGCGCATTCATACGGTACATTTGGTTGGGGTAAAAGCCGTACATAGCCTCCAATGCCTCCGGTGGAAATGCCTCCACAGCAATTACAAAAAGTTCCTTTTCCGGGGCGTGGTCGCGGTAGAACTGTGCGGAAATGCGCGAGGGAAAATAATACGAATAAACAAGTAGCCGCCAATTAGACGCCGTCTGCACGCCAATCATTCCCAAATATACGATAAAAATCAGTTTAGCCACCCGGCTGTGCCGCACCACCCGTGCCGCACTGAGTGCCACAAACAAAAACAGTGCCGGCATTATTTCCATAAAATAACGCCCAAACCACAAATAAATTTTAAAGTACAAAAGCCCCACAAACCCAAACACGCCCGCCAGTAAGGCCAACAGCAGCAGGAGTTCCCGCTGGAACGGGAAGTGTTTGTGGCGTTTAAAATCTTCGTAATTCCACACCCATCCGGACAACACCAATACGCCCAACACCAAAAACGCCGCCGAATAAGCAAAAAAGAAGGATACTAAGTTCATCCAAATAAATATCCCGGGGGCCTTATCGGCCCACCAGTTTCCGCCAAAGCGGTTTTGCCCCACGTTATACAACAGATTCGGCACGAGCCACGGCAGGAAACAGGCAAACACCACGCACGGCAAAAGGAGCGCCCAAGTGATATTTTTGCGGCTACGCAGTGCCTGCACGGCCAAAAGCCCCGACGTGATGCCAAAAAACAGCATCCCAAAATAATGGCTCCACCCCAGTAACACCAGCAGAATCCCCCACCACAGCCACAACTTGCGCGGCACCACGCGGCCTTTGCGAAGAAGGAGAGAAATTTGCAGAAACAAAAAAGTAAGCGGCACCGCAAGTGCTAACATCAGGGCATAGGCCCGCGCATGCTGGGAATAGAATATAACATAAAAATTGCCAGTCAGAAGCGCCATAAACAGCCACCGCGCCGTTTTGCCAAAGCGCCGAGGGAACATACACCACCCCAAAGCCAACGCAGCCAGCCCGCACACCACGCTAGGCAAGCGGAGCCATATCTCCGGTCCATATGGCACCACATGGTTATAGGCCCACAATAATACATTGTGCAACGGGGGATGTACGTCCACCAGCAGACAATGAGTCCAAATCCAAGAAAGAGGAAGCGCCGGGTTAGCCGTTACGGCAGTGAACAATTCGTCGTATTCGTACGGTACGGACAGGAAAGCAAATCTCATAATAACGCCTGCCCCAATAAACAGCAGGCAGGCGCAAACAAAAAGTTTTTTAGACATAATAATTAAAATGGAAGATAACACCGGGCAGAAGTGCCCCCATCAATCGACTCAGGATTGCCACATGGCAGTACACTTTTACAATACTTATGTCCCCTGCAATCAAAAAGGATTTGCTGCCCACTACCAACAAATGCTGATAGTTCCATCCCAGACAATCCCTTGATCTTTCCAAAACTTAGAGAGGGAGAACCATCTTCTCCGTCTAAACGCAGAGTATAGGCTTTTTCCGTTCCGGCATTTATATTATCAAAAAAACTAGGATTAGCCGGCAATTCAATATCTAAATTGGTCAAATCATCTGTATATTGCCCATTAGCCATATAATAAACTTTTTGTGCATCATAAAACGATTTAGTAAGCGTCCACACTTCAGCCGCGCGGGTTTTGGCTACCGCCTTATTGTACTGGGGTAACGCCACCGACGCCAAAATACCGATAATAAGTACAACCACCAACAATTCAATAAGTGTAAAACCGCCCAAACGGCTCATCGTCACGTTTTTCATAAGACTCCTCTTTTTGTTTTTTTAGTATATTCTTATTTTAGCAAAAAAATACTTTTTGGACCAGAAACTAACAGTTAGGCTAACTTTATTTCAGGACCTACTGCTTGGGTAGTATTCTATGTTATTTAACAACCCGTGCGATAGATTCTGAAATAAGTTTAGGATGACCCCTAATATACACCAATTTCTAAACTCTATGGGCCAACACCCCTTTTAGGATAACGACAGCGAAAAACACAAAAGTAAAACCCTCTGCAAGCAGAACAGAGGGTTTTTATATTGAAGTCGTAAACCGCTTGATTACAGCGGGATATTCCCTTTGTGCGGGTTTTTGCGCGGGTCGCGTTTTCCTCTAAGCACCGCAAATGCACGGATAATCTTGCTGCGTGCGTCGGAAGGCTCAATAATTTCGTCAATAGACCCATTGGTCGCCGCCTGATAGGGCGAGGCGAACTTATCGGAATACTGCTGGGTCATTTTTTGTTTGAGTTCTTCTTTTTTGGCGGGGTCTTGCTCAGCCTTTAAGTCGCGCGAGTACAAAATTTCCACCGCTCCGCGCGGACCCATTACGGCAATTTCCGCGCTAGGGAAGGCAAAGTTGAAATCCCCGCGCAAATATTTGGAGCCCATTGCAATATAGGCACCGCCGTAGGCCTTACGCAACACAAGCGTAACTTTGGGGATAGAGGCTTCGGAATACGCATATAATAATTTCGCGCCGTGGCGGATAATACCGCCGTGTTCCTGCTGCACCCCGGGGAGATATCCCCCCGTGTCCACCAACGTCAAGAGCGGGATATTAAACGCATTTAAAAAGCGGATAAAGCGCGCGGCCTTGTCGCTCGCATCACTATCTAATGCACCGCCTAAGCAAGCCGGGTTATTAGCCACCACACCCACAACTTGCCCACCTAAACGGATAAACCCCGTAACTACGTTTTTGGCAAAGTTTTGGTGAATTTCAAAAAAGCCGAAATCGTCTGCCAAGCGCCAAATAACGTGGTGGATGCGGAAGGCCTTTTTGGGGTCCATTTCGCACACGCGCTCCAATACGGGAACTTGGCGGGAAGCCAAATCGCTGGTGGTATCCAACGGCGGGTTTTCCTCGCAGTTTTGCGGCAGGAAAGACAGCAATTCACGCACCTGGCGGAAGCAGTCCTGTTCCGATTTGGCGACAAACTGGCAAACGCCGCTCTTTTCGCTGTGCGGACGGGAACCGCCCAATGTATCAAAATCCACTTCTTCGCCGGTGGCCGCTTTTACCGCACCCGGCCCCGTAATGAACATATGGCTGATACCTTCCACCATAAAAATAAAATCGGTAAGTGCCGGAGAATAGGCCGCACCGCCTGCACAGGGCCCCAAAATAACAGAAATCTGCGGAATTACGCCGGAGGCTTTGACGTTGCGGTAAAAAATTTCGCCATAGCCGTTTAAACTGTCCACACCCTCTTGAATACGGGCGCCGCCGGAATCATATAAACCGATAACCGGTATTTTGGCTTCCAAAGCACGGTCCATTAGCGCGGCAATTTTTTTGGCGTGCGCCAACCCGAGGGAGCCGCCCAGTTGCGTAAAATCCTGCGCAAACAGAGCCACTTCGCGGCCGTTAATGCGGCCAAAGCCTGTAATGACACCGTCGCCTTTGATATGTTTGTCTTTAATACCAAAGTCGCTGCAAGAACTTTCCATTAAACTTTTAATTTCTAAAAAACTGTCTTTATCCAGCAGGTAAGAAATGCGTTCGCGGGCGGTCATCTTGCCTTTGTCTTTCTGGGCTTTAATGCGTGCCTCGCCGGCGCCTTGCAGGGCGTCCTGGGAAATTTGTCTAAACTTAACTAAACTGGCCGGAGCGGGCTGGTCCGACGGCTTGTCTAATCTGGGATCTTCAAAAAGTTCAATCATTGCTCCCTCCAAATCTGTCTTCTTTATATTTTACAAAATAACCGGGTTGATTTTCCCTACGGCCTGCGTAAACATAAAACCGGGGACCAACTCCCACGTTTCTATTTCCAAAGCCGGGCAACCTATTTTTTGATAGGCGGTCCAGGCGGCTCCATAAAACTCCGCCCTGCCGTTTACACAACGGACGTCATAACTGTTTAGGGAAAGGCCCGTCCCCAATACCTTTACAAGTGCTTCCTTTTGCGTCCACAAGGCCGTTAAAAAGGTATCATCCGTTCCCGTTAATTCCGTAGGATGAAAAAAATCTTTGGCCCAAGCATCTATCCGGTGGGCAATTTTTTCCAAATCTATGCCCAAAAAGGTTCCTTCGCTTGATAAACCGGCTACGGCAAATCCGTGGCTATGCGTAATACTAAACGGTAACAAACAGGGTTTTCCCCCCACAAACAAAAGCGGCTTACCGCTTGTTTGTGGCAAAATTTCTATCTCTTTTTTGGCAGCACCTGTGGCCTGCTGCACCAAGTTCTTTAACGCAAGTCTGCCCCCAAGCCACTCCGTTCGGCGTTTGGGAAAGCGGAGCGTTTTAAAAAACGCGCTTTCCTTCGCGCCCAGGATTTCTTCGGCCGGGGGCAGACAATTTAAATCAACAACTTTTAATTGGCAGGACATCGTGCCTTATTGGCCGATAGCCTGATAGCCGTGGATTTCCACCCACACATTGCCTTGTGCATCAAATACATAGGCATCGTGAAGGGTTTTTCCGTCGGCAGTGTTACCGCGGTTCACACCATACAAATACAACTGGGCGGGCGGAACTTGCTTGTTAAGCACAGCCACCTCGGCGATACCGTCGGGCAACGTCATTTTGTGTTCAATGCTCATATCCTGAAAGCCGCAGCATTGGAAAGCCGCTTCAATCAACATCGGGTTAGCCAGCAAAGTGCGCGGGCCGTCGTTCCATTGCGGGCGCGGAGTGGTGTGATAAACGGCCAAAGATGCGTGTTTATCCACGCGGACAATTCCGGCCAACACTTGGAAAGAAGGACCGTGGAAATATTTTTTATAAATTTCTTCTTTGCTTACGCTCATCGGGGCATTAAGGCCCGTCATTGCTTCGGCTTTTACGGAATCCCAAGTGGAAACGAAAGACCCCAATGTATGCGCGGTAAAGTGGCGGCGGGTATTACCCATTTTCACACCTTTACTGTTAATGAAGTCAGATTCAATTTCCATAGAGGCTTCGTTTCCGGCGGCTTTACCGATTACGCGCACAGCCTGCGGGCGGTTTCTTAACAGTTTAATCGGCAGATAGAAATGTACATCTTTCAAGCCTTGCGGAACCTCCCCCGTAAGAGCGGTAGCCGTTTCCATAAAGCTTTCAATTCCCATTACGCCCGGCACATACGGAGTGCCTTGAATAGCGTGGTCAGCCAAATAG
>ERZ1026854.1271-NODE-1271-length-16298-cov-5.096842_pt1 | contig 16298 bp, 10 predicted proteins | sample MGYA00380157_ERZ1026854 | MGnify/ENA primary metagenome ERZ1026854 (study PRJEB33269, sample SAMEA4719793) | human gut metagenome | biome: human-associated habitat; feature: organic feature; material: feces | place: Cameroon | collected 2013-10 ...
TATCGCATCTGAAACGATGTTTTTAAGCAATCCGTCCCGAACGCTGCATCTAAAAGAAGCTGCCCACTACGGACAGCCTCTTCTCTATAATAAGATTTTCATTACTGATATATATCCACCAATCCTGTTTTTAACATTGAATCTGAAAACTCATATGCAGCTCCATCACCGTTAAGATTCAGATACATATTATTCAAGTCATTCTCATTTACGATCCATGCCATATTCACCTGTATACTCTCACCAGGTTTTAATGAAGAAATATAGTTTCCTCCATTTCCATAATCCTCTGATATACTGTTGTATGTCATTTCAGCTGTACGTGCAACACCATCCCATATAACACGATCGTAGTCATCTCCGGACTGTTCTGTCGGATCGTAAATTTGATATGATCCATCTTCATGGTCCATCAACAGCAATGTACCAATATAAAGCATATGGTTAATTTCTTCATCTGACTTATTGGTATAAGTAACTGTCGCATAGACGAGCTTTTGTTTCACACTTTCTGTTTTTACAATCTCATCCACTGAATCAATGCCATTACCGGACTTAATATAAGACAGCGTATTATTTACTAAATTTCCATCAGTTCCAACTGCATCAGTCCATTCTTCCGGCACATTATTCTGACCAAGCAGCTGCAGATTGTCCTCCACCTGAACAGCATCAACACAAACTGAAATTTTATTATTTTCAATATAGTTGCCATCTCTGTCTTCACCAGATGCTGATATATCAAACACTTCACCAATCTGATGCATTAGCAATTTATTATCTGCAATAGAAGTCATCACTGCTTCTCCCGATGATTCTTCAGGGGATACCATTTCGCTCCACGTATACAAACCAGCGGTTTCAATCATTGTATCATTTTCAGTGATTACAAGGTTTTCTACCACTTTAATGGCATCCTCTTTTGAAATATCATCACCGATATAAACAGTAATTACACGATATACATCTGGGCGAAGAAGGTAAATCCTTTGATTAAAAGATCCATCCTCTGCCAGGTCATTATATTTAAGATATACACCTTCATAATTGCCAAAAGTTCGTTCCTCACAGTCAACAACATTCTTATCTTGCATTACTTTGCTCAAATCATCCTCGTCTAAAAGCACAGATGCAAAGCTGAATCCTCCGGTTCGATCATGCTCAGGATATTCCAGATGAAATTCATCAATCCATTCCATACCTTCTGGAATATATCCTGCTGAGATATCTATATCATGAATTTTTTCAGGAAGATTAATTTTCCCTGTGCTGCCATCCGCCTTAATTCCCGTTACGATACTGTAGGCTCCTTGTTTTTCTAAAAACATATGATATAATTTGGTACCTGCATAGACTATGGTCGATGTAACCAATACACATACGGCTATTGCTGCAGCCATTCTGGCACCTGTCCATTTTTTCACTCTCCTTGTCTGAATATTAACCACCTTCGTGTCCTGAAGCTGTTTTTTCACTTCGCTTTGGATCATCGTGTGGATGAACTCCGGAGTTTCAGGAATATTTTTTTTCATATCTTCTAACCTCATACTGTCAACTCCTCACTTTCCTGTAAATTACGCTTAAGCTTTCCCCGTGCTCTGGCAAGTCTTTTTTGAACTGCTCCCTCGGTTATCTCAAGAATCTGCGCAATCTCTTTTATGCTGAAATCCTCAATATAGTACAGAATAACTGGCATTCGTAATTCTTCTTTCAAAGAATTTACGGCTATGTACAAGTCACTGTAGTCAGTTTTCTGATCTGTCTCAATTTCTGTCATTTCACTCATCCCTTCCAAAGAAACAAGTTTACTCGACTTTCTCAAAAGAGTATAACACTCATTGATCAATATACGAATCAACCAAGTCTTGACATATTTGTCATTTCTCAAAGTTCCAATCTTTGAAAATGCCTTAACAATCGTTTCCTGAATAGCATCCGCACAATCTTGATCGTTAATTAAAATTGTTTTGGCAGTAGAATACAATTGTCTCTCTGAATTGAGAATCAACGTCCCTAATTCTTCTTTGGTCACTTTAACACCACCTTCTTTAGCCGGCCGGCAATTTTCATTTACATAGATTAGACGTACAGTTTTTCAAAATATCCCCAAATAAACTTTATTTTTTTAATAATAGAGGAAATAAAACTTTCCCCTCTGTTGACATGATATACCTGTCTTACTTCTTACCCATATACAATTGTGAAGGCTTTTTCCAACGTCGGTACATTAAAAAACGATAACTATGCCCGGGCCTGGTTAATCCGTATCTTAATCAACGAATGTTAAAGCCTTGTGCGTAAATCCAGTAAATTTATCCCATTGGAAAATCTGGCTGACAGACAGAAATCGGAATCATCAACGGTATCAAAACAGATTTTGGCTTTTTGCACAACATCAAAATCAAAGAAAGAGCTTGCAGCATTTTGCGGCTTCAAAGATTTAAGAAACTTCACTTTGAAGCATATCAATCCGCTTTTAGAATCTGGGCAATTAGAAATGACGATTCCCGATAAACCTAAAAGTCGCAATCAAAAATATATTACGGTTCATTTTGAATAAACAAAGGAGCAGGGCATTGGGTAGCATCCCCATTGTCCTGCTTCTTTGTTTATTCTGTATAGATGTTCCCATTCTCATCCGTCCAGGTGCCGTCACCATTGTCTGTGTATCCGACCCCATCTGCGTCACTATAATAATAATCTCCGTTTGTTGTTTCTGTTACATTAACAGTACCGTTACTGCCCTGAAGTTCATGCTGTTCCAGTTGGTTTCCGAAATGATAACCTTCGTCATTCCAGGTACGATATGAATTTCCATTGGCATCTGCCCAGTTTCCATCTCCCTGATAGCTGTATTGAAATCCGTTATTGTCAGAATAAGTTCCATCTCCGTTGTCGTAAAGAACTCTGGATTCCTCATCACCTTCACCCGGTGCTACAATTGATGCTACACCGGAAGTAGTAGTGAATCCACTGGTATATGGTACGCCTGCTGGCAGATTCTCATAAGATGAAACAGACCCGTTGTTGTCAGAGGTAATTCCATCATCGGTCGTTTCACTTACCTGTCCGCTGTTTTCCATGGCAGGTTCATCATTTGTTCCCGCATCCGCTTTTTCCTCTTCGTCTACAGAATCCTCTGTATCTGCATTCTCTGTCACTCCTCCTTCGTCCTGTGTTTCAGCAGCTTTCTGCATAGTTACCATTTCAGAAAACGGTGCATAATCCGGTACATTATTTTTCTCTGGATCTGCATTTTTTTCAATACCAGACTTCTCCGTCTCAACTGAAACTGTATCTGTCCCGGCAGAGACATTAAATACCAGATTACCGCCTGCAAGTAGCAGCGTCACAAGAATTCCCGGAAGAATTCCTTTGCGGAGTTTCCGAATGTTCACCATATACAGAATCCGATCTTTAAACACCATTTCGCTGTCATTAAGACTTGCTGTCACATATGGAATCTGATTTTCCATGGCTACTGTCCTGAGAAGCAGCTGTCGATATAATTTATGTTCCTTTTTATTAACTCTGCGAACAACCGCTGTATCACACAGATTTTCAATATCCTTATCCGCTTCTTTCAGCATGATAAGAAGAAAGGGATTGAACCAGTATATCGATGCACAGATTCGAAGGAGCATCTTATACCAGAGATCCCGATGGCAATAATGTGTAAGTTCATGGTAAAAGATAAGTTTTCTTTCTTCTGCTGAATACCCGGTTGCTGGTAGATACAATTTTGTATGTAAAAGTCCTGCAAGAAGCGGTGTGGTAAGACCTGCGTTTTGCCTGAGCTCCGGTATTCTGCGTACATGCTTCTTTTGACACGCTGCACGGTACATCTGAATACTCACCGTATCACTTACCTGCAGACTCATCCGTTCCAGATTCCTTATAGAAAAATAATATGCCAGCAATTCTCCTGTCAGTTTAAGTACCGCTACGCTCAGCCAGACAGCAGCAAAAATCAAAGCCACAATTCCCAGCCATTTATCTGATTCGTACCTGACAGTTCTCTTTTGTTCCGGGATTTCTGTCAGATTTTTCATGTCATTGCTCGCAGATGATACGGTTTCTGTTATCTTCTGACTTTCCTCTGGTCTGACTGCGTAATCCGTTATCTTCGGGTTTTGCGTATTCTGTTGACTGCTTCTAAGTACTTTGAAATCCACCAGTGCCAGATTCTCCGGAAGGCGCACCGGAACACAAAGGCTTATCGTAATCAACAGCCAGATAAAGTACTTCCATCTTGCTGATACACGTCCTTTAAACAGAGTCGCAAGCACTTTTACCAGTAAAATTACTACTGCTGCAATAATATTCAGTTTCAGAATGTGCAGAATAATAACTTCCATAATTCGCTATTCCTCCCTGTCCTCCAGGTTCTTAAGAAATTCACTGAGATCCTGGACTTCTTCTGAGCTGATCTTCTTTCCATGATAAAGTGAAGTTACAAACTTTTTTAGTGAATTCCCATAAAGTTTCTCAAGAACACTCTGGCTTTCATGTGCCTGATAATCTGCCTGCGAAACCAAGGGTGTATACAGATTCATTTTTCCCTGTTTCGTCACTTCCACGAAATTTTTGTTCTCCAATCTGGTCAGCAATGACAAAATTGTTGTTGATGCAAGCTTTTTCTTCATATTGATCACTTTCTCAATCTCCGGTCTGGTCATCGGCGGAGTATTATTCCAAAGAACAAGCATAATATCCAGCTCTGATTCCGGAAGTCTCTGGTAAGTTTTTTTCACTTTTTCATACCTCCTGTTACATATTTTCTACAAATGTAGGAATAATTCTATTTTATCACGGTTCACGGAAATGGCAAGGGCTTTTGCACAATTTGCAAATGCCCTTGCCATTCCTGCAGCTACTGACCACTATCAGTCTATTTCTGTATAACTGCTGCCATTTTCATCACTCCATGTCCCGTCTCCATTGTCCGTAAATCCTGTACCATTTTCGTCCTGGAAATAATAATCACCATTTGTAGTTTCCGTAACCGTCACAGTATTACCGTTTGCATCCTGAAGGTCATGCTGTTCCAACGTATGTCCCAGATGATGAGTGTCATCATTCAGAGCTGAGTAGGTATTTCCATTTTCGTCGGTATAAGTTTCATCCCCATTATCGGTATAGTTCATTCCATCATCTCCACGATATTCACAAGAATAATCTTTGTGAAGAATGTAATTAATCTCAATAGTATTTCCATCACTGTCAACTAATGTCATTGGTGAGGTAGAAAGGATATCGGAATCATCATTGCTGTCCGAGGATTTTGCAGAAGCATTTTCTTCTGTATCGGAGGAATCTGAATCTCCTCCTGACTTCTGACTGGCAGTATCTGTAGTTGCCTTATCAGAATCATCGGTCTGGTTTTCATTCTCCTGTCTGGTAAGCGAAGGATTTCCAGGATAAGAAATATATTCTACAAATTTTCTGACGTCACTGATGTCATCTGCATCTTTTGCATATCCCACTGCCATATACAGGCTGTTTCCCTCTGAATAAATTGTCTGATAGCAGGCATCGTATGTGTCATTGCATTTGGCAATCCCTGTTTTGACATCCTCCAGTGAATATTTATAGATATTTACATAATCATTTCCGTTCGTATAGCTTGCATAGGTACCTTCCGTATCTGCTTTTTCCCATTCAGATCCAGCCGGCGGCTGTGTATAGAAATCGTTATTTCCTGCTGCCATAACCGTTGCAGCTGAAAAAATCCCAAGTGTTGCTACCGTCATAAGTGTCATAAATTTTGTCTTCATCGTGGATTCTCCTAGAATTTTATTTTCTACATCTGTAGAAGTTAATTGTATTCTACAACTGTAGAATACAATTGTCAATTCTTTTTTCTATATTTTTTTATCATCTCAGTTTAATTTCTATTTTTCCTTCCACTGGGCTATATAAATCCAGAGGATCTTCATCGCTTTCATAAACACGTCCTTCGCCTTCTCCAAATGATTTGCGGCATACTGGACATGATAGTCAGAACTAATATTTCTTTTTTCATTTTTCTGCAATCGTATTTCCATCAAAAGTGCCATTTTACGCCATTCCTGCAATAAAAAAAGGCCCTCCCGGATAGACTATTATTGTTCCTGTCCATCCAGAAAGACCTGAAAATTAAAATGTTATATTTTTTAGAAATTATCCATTAAATTTCTGCAAACATTTAAATAAAATCATGGGTTTCGTTTTCCATAAACTCCCCATCTAAGAAAGCAAGATCATCCGTAGCTTCCTGTACTTCTGCTTCCTCGTCAGAATATTCTATCTGCCCACCTTTCTCTTCCTGCCTTTCACACCATATGACCAGACGTTTGGAGGCATCTGTTCCACAGGTGGAAAGCAGAAGCGTCGGGACTTCTTCCTGCGTTCCAAGTAAAAAAGCATCTCCATCTGCCGGTGTATGCTCGCATTTTACGATCACAAAGATCCATACCCCTTCATCCGGAAGATACAGATAGAGGATATGGTGTTCTTTTAAAAATTTATCGCCAAGGAAATTTCGAAGTCCGCGGAACATGCTGCCATCTTTCATATTGTGACCATAAATGATGTTCTTGTCATCAGAAAAATCGGCATTGTTATCGGAATCCAGGAAAATGGCCCCTGCCACATGTTCTGTCTTCTTAAAAGTATGTGTCAGGTAATAGGAGTCATCATTTCCCTGGACTACCGGGTAATCAATGCTGGTATCCGGGATCCGGATCCATGCAACGATATCCGGATTGATCTTTTTTAATGCCTTAAAATCAACCACGGTCTGTTTCCCATCGCTTCCGTCTGTTCCTTCTGTGTGGTCATCCTCATCTGTTTCCTTGACGTATGTACGCAGGTCTTCATATTCCTGCACACCTTCCCGGTACATAAAGTAAATGCCAAAACCGGTACATACGCAAAAACTGAGTACCATCAGGCAGACTGCCACGATCATGATTTCTTTTATGTGTCTCATACAAACCTCCGATTATTCTTCCTGGAAAAAGGGCTACCGGTAAATCGAGCAGCCCTGAACCGTTTTCCTTAATTTCCTTTTTTCTTCTTATACCAGATCACGCCGCCAATGTCGCAGGCAGAAAGGACTGCCAGAAGGATCGGAAGCCAGATGTTGGTGCTGTCCCCTGTTTTCGGGCTGTTTCCTGTCGGTGTGCTGCCGGAAGGGGATTTGGTGTTTTTGATCTCTTTTACGATCTCGATCACCTTGGTTTTTCCGTCTTTGTATTCAAAGCGGATCTCTTCTTTTTTGCTGCTTAATTCATAACCATTTGGTGCTTTGGTCTCTACCAGGATATATTCCACGGTTTTCTCTATTTTTCCATTTTTATAAGTAGCAATCGGAATCTTGCCGCTTGTCGCTGTTCCGGTCTTATCCGTTACCAGTTTTTCTACGACTTTTCCGCTTTCCTTTTCACGCAGTTCAAATTCTGCTCCTGAAAGGGCTGCCTTACTGGTGGAATCGGTCTTTTTGATGACCAGTTTTCCATACGGATGTGCGTCCTTCATTTTGACTTTCTGGACTTTTCCAGTATCTTTTACCGTAAATTTCACATCTTCCGCAATGAGGTATCCATCCGGGGCCTGCTCTTCACGAAGGGTATATTCGCCTACCGGAAGTTTTTCGACCATATGCGTTTTATCCTTGGACGTCCAGCTTTCAACTTTCTTTCCATCTTTATCCAGGATGATCAGTTTTGCTCCCGGTACCTCACTGGAATCCGTAATGTCTTTCTTGCTGATTTCCACTTTGGTCACATCATCAAGCATCTGGTGTTTCTGTACTTCTTTTGTGTTTTCGACGGTAAATTCAATACTTTCCGCAGTCACATAACCATCTGCCGGCTTTGTTTCTGTCATCTTGTATTTCTTTCCTACAATAAGACCCTTGATGATATGTGCTTCCTCTTTGGATACCCATTCATCCACCGTATTTCCATCCTCATCTGTTACCTTTAAGGATGCTCCCGGAAGTTCTTTTTTGTCCGTCAGGTCTGCTTTGGAAAGTTCTACCGTAGTCTGTTCATCTTCAAAGGTGAACGCATACTCTGCAACACTGGTTCCACTGCCCTGGTACTCAAAAGTGAATTCCTGCGGTTCCTGGTCTGTCACATAGCCATCCGGGGCGGCAAGTTCCTTAATGTAGTACCTGCTGTCAACCGGGAGATCCGCAACAAACTGAATCTTTCCATCCTCATCTGTGGTCTTCAGTTCGATCAGGGTGTCTTTCGCAAGGAGTACTTTTCTTTTTGAAGATACGATGTCGTCTGCTGCATAGAGGCCAAAGATTGCCCCGGAAAGTACTTTGTCGCTGTCCTTTTCTTTTTTCAGGACTTCCACCTGTACCCTCTGGCGCGCATTCTGCCAGTCGGCACTATAAGTAACCAGAGGTGTATCCTGGTCACGGTATGTAAGATCCACATATCTTCGTTCATTATCCAGAACGTAACCATGTGCAGTCTCTTTTTCCACGATGTAATAACGTCCAAGCGGAAGGTTATCCATCTGTGCGATGCCATTTCCATCTGTTGTAATGGAGCCGACCAGTTCATCTGCCGCATAATAATCTGCACTTACCCCGTCTGCTGCACGGATGGCTTCTGCTGCGTGAACATTGAAGGTTACATCAGTCAGGTTTCCTGTCACATAGTTGAACAGGTGCTCGATCATGCCTTTTGCATTGTCAAGAAGGGACACACTGTCTAAGAATTCCCCTTTCTTGTTTACCAGAAGTCTTGCTACCGGGACTTCATCTTCCATTTTGACTTTCTGTACTTCTGCAGTATCAGAGATCGTAAACTCTACGTCTGTTGCACGTAAGTAACCGTATGGTGCAAGCTCCTCTCGCAGAATATAAGTTTTTCCAACCTGAAGTCTCTTGATCACATGTGGGGAATCTTTTACGGATGTCCAGGAATCGATCACGTTGCCATCCTTATCCAGTACACTCATGGAAGCCCCGTCAAGTTCTGTTCCGGTCGTGATATCTGCTTTTGTCACTTCTACCGTTGTCGGCTGGTTTTTCTTCACGGATTTTAATTTGATCGTTTTTACGTCCTGGCCCTGGTATGTGGCATCAAATTCCAGAATTTCATCGGAAGATACATAACCCGCCGGTGCCTGCAGCTCTTTCACATAGTATCTGCCAAGCGGAAGATCCAGTGTAAACACTGCCTTACCTTTTTCGTTGCTTGTGATCTCCTGAAGCAGTGTATCTGCTTTTACGATCACCTTGTCGCCGGAAGAAATTGCTTCTTTATTGTATAATCCAAAGGTTGCACCTTTTAAAGCCTTTCCTGTCTCGGCATCCTGTTTTTCCACACTCAGCTCTACTTTCTGGCGTTCATTGGAAAATTCCAGTTTTTCTTCAATCTCCGGTGTGTTCTGATCCTTATAGATAAAGGATACTTCCTGGCTGTCTGGATTTAAGACAAATCCGGACGGTGCTTTTGTTTCCCTCACACGGTATTTTCCAAGCGGAAGGTCTTTGATCACAGCTTCTCCATTCTTATCGGTGGTCACTGTTTTTACCAGGGTATCCTTTGCATAGATCACGTGACGGTTTCCCTGCTCGTCCACCTGATGATCCGGTGTGAAAATATCTTCTGCTGCGTAGACTTCAAATTCTGCCCCTTCTAGGGAAGTTTCTTCGTATACAAAATCCTTTTTAAAGGATTTTAAGGTTTCACCGGATTTATGGATTACAAGTTTTCCCTTGACCGGATGGTTTTCATAGGTCATGGTAATGATGGCATCCCCGCTGACGGAATCCATCTGATAAGCTGTATTCTTGTCAACTTTGATCTCCACATACTGGGTATTCTGGGTGTAGCCATCCGGCGCGCTCACTTCCTCGATCCTGTAATTTCCGCATTTTAAGGATTCCGGAAGGATCAGGTATCCATTTTCGTCCGTAAAATAGGATTTATGGACAACCGTATTTGGATAGGTAGTTACCTGTTCCACATACTTTTTCGCATCCAGGTCGTACACTTTGAATTCTGTATTGGCAAGGAGGACCGGCTGTTTGGTCTCGTCATCCTGTTTCACGATCTTAAGCTTCGCTTTGAACTCATCGTCCAGAAGGACTCTCCATACCTGCGGTGTGGTGCTGTTTTCAGTTACGGTTACGATAAAATCATCTACCGGCATGAAATTATGCGGTGTTGTAGTCTCACGGACAATGTAGCGTCCATAAGGAATCGGGATGCTGCACGCATAGCCGCGTTCATCGGTAAACATTTCTGTTTTTCCGTCTTCCGTAAGAACGATCGGGGTCGCATTTGTAAAGTCATAGCTTCCATCGTCCTTTACAGTCAGGCTGCTGATCAGATAAGCAGAGAATCCGGCACCTTTTAAAAGATCCGCATCGGTCTTATCATTATCCGCTGCTTTGATCAACTGGAACGGCTGTTTGATCACGTCTTCTTTGGAAACGGTATTTCGTTTTACCGTCTCGACCTGGTCTCCTTCGTAGTCACAGTTTACATCATGTTCCTCTTCGTCCAGAAGATAACCCACTGGAGGCGTGATCTCCTTTAAATAATACTTTCCAAGATACAGGTTGCTTACGCTTGCTTTTCCCTCTTTATCGGTCGTCAGGGTAGCTACCTGCTCGTCCTTTTTATAAAGGACTCCGCTCCTGCCATCCGGATGATTAATGTCTTCCCTTGCATAGAGCCCGTAAATGGCTCCTTCAAATACGGCATCTCCCTGTGCGCTGTTTCCTGTCTCGCTGTCTTCTTTTACCAGGTCGATTGTTGCATTTACACGCTTATTTGTAAAGGTATGGCTAAAGTTTACCTTTTCTTCCTTATCATTGGTAAACTTAAAAGTGAAGGTGTAAGTATCCTCACTGTTTCTAAGGTAAAGTTCCGGTGCCTGGATCTCCCGGATGCTGTAGCTGTAATTGATCGGAAGTTCCGCTTTATAAGAAGCTTTTCCATCGGCTCCGGTCGTTGCTTTTTCGATCAGGGTTCCTTTGGGAACAACGGTCTTACCATCAACTTTGATATCTTCTGCTGCATACAGCCCGTAGATGCCTCCGGAGAGCGGATTTTTTGTCTCTTCGTCCTGCTTTTCCACACGGACCGCAGCCTTCTGGCGTTCATTTAAAAATGTTGCACTGCCAGTCTGCACTTCTACGGTCTGGCCTGCATACACAAGCTCAACAGTCTTAGACTCTCCTTTGCATACATAATTATCCGGAGCTTTCGTCTCGGTTACTGTGTAGGTGCCAAGATAGAGATCCTTTAACGTAACGCTTCCGTCATCTCCGGTAACCAGATTATCCTTGACAAGTGCACCTTTTTTATAGATGAGGGTGCCATCTGCCGCCTTGATATCTGCACCTGCATAAACACTGTAAACGGCTCCTTTCAATTTCCGTTTTTCGTAGGCAAAGGTCACACCATCTTCCGTGACGGTCGCTCCGGTAAGCACTTCTCCTTCTTTATAAATGGTGAGTGCACCTTTTTGCTCTTTATCCGTTAAGTTCTTGGAAGCGGTCTGCCCCACGACCAGTTTTACCCCATAGGCTTTCGTATCCAGCACATAGCCGGACGGGCCTGAGATCTCACGAAGGTAAACGGTATCCTGTGTTTTGGTGATCTTTACTTCGGATTCCCCTTTTGCATTTGTTGCCGGCATTTCTTTGATAAGTTTCGTGCAGGCTTCATCTGCATAGATGCCGTAAACGGCGCCTGCAAGGAGTGCGTTGCTTCCCTTATCTTTTTTGATGATCTTGACCGTTGCTTCATCCGGCCAGTCCACCTCCAGGTTCAGCTTCAGTGTATCGGTATAATATCCAAAACCGATATCCTGGCTGTTTGCCAGTTTTAAGAGCATGGCATGGAAATTAAGCGGATAGTTGGATGTGATCGCATATTTTCCTTTCAGGCTTCCAATATTCTGGGTGGTTGCTTCCAGATGGAATTTTTCACCGCCCTTTACGCTCACATTTCCGGTCCCGGTTTTTCCTGTCGTCTCATTTACAAGGGAGACCCCGTTTTCCAGATGGATTGTGATCACAAAAGCTGCGTTTGCCTTCCATGTGAAGGTCGGGCTCTGGTTTCCATTTGCAGAAGCACTGAGCCCAGGTGTCAGCTCCATGGTCGTTGGATCCGGCATCTTTGCAAGGGCTGCCTTGATCTCTTTTAACATGTTTTTGGCAGTTGTCGAAAGGGATCCTCCAAATCCGGATTCCCCGTCATATAAATAATCGACCAGATAATGCTGCATTGCACGGGTCTCGGAGGAACAGCCGTATTTTTCCATGATGGATTTGATATTATAGCCGTTGAATGTGCCGCCCCATCCGGGACCGCCATATCCGTAAAACATGGCCTTCCTTAAATAACGGTCATCGCCGCCTTCATCCAGTTCGACCATATTTTTATAAGTCGTTCCACTTGGCGGGGACTGCTTACTGTGCTGCATGCAGTATGCATAGACAGTATAAGTCTTTCCGCCTGCTTTGTAACGGATATACTTATAGGAATCATTTCCACCCTGTCCCATAACAGAATCAAAAGGATGCAGTTTTCCATCTGAATAATAGTAATAGGTATTAGCTTCAATGTCTGTTGAATCATCCCACAAGTCTCCATCGGAAGCTGCCATGGTACTAATACCGCCTTCAGCCTGGTCATATAGCACACTTAATGCAACATCATCTTCCGGCATCTCAAAGCTGAAGGAATTTGTTCCCTCATCGTAGCTTACTTCTGCATACAGAAGATCTTCGGTATTCTCTGTCTGGTTTGCTTCGACAAGACTTGTTCCCACTGCGATCAGGCTTCCCTGCGGGATATCACCGGAAAAGTTGACCGTCTCCCCCGTCTGGTAACGTCCGTCCTCGTGGTCCAGTTCAATATTGAATTCATTTTCCTGTACGATGTCAACCTGATGGCTTCCATCCTCTGGTTCCTCATCGGAAAATCCTTCTGCTTCCTCTTCTTCTGGTTCCTCCGTTTCTTCCGGCTCTTCCAGAGTTTCCGGGGCATCTTCCGGGCTTATGGTCGGGAGGACGGGGTCTGCCTCCGGTTCGTCATCGCCGCTTTCCTGTTCCTGACCGCCATTGGATCCGTCTGTTTCTGCTTCCCTTGGTGTCACAGTAATGTTTCTGGCAACCAGATAGGCTTCCCCGGATGCGGGTGTAACAAGATATACGCATTTATAGGTCCCCGCATGGTTATAATCAAATACAGTCCCGTCTTCCATTGCTGCTTTTTTCAGTTCCACATGGTCTCCTTCAGAGAGTTTCAGTCCTGTAAAATCATTCTGGATATCAAAGGCTTCCCCTTCGGTAACCATAAGCGCAAGTTCCGGATCAGCAACGGTTTCCTCGATCAGTTCCTCCTCGCTTTTCTCCGTCTGAATTTCTGTCTGCGTTTCTGTCTGTGTTTCTGTCTGTACCTCGATCTGCGTCTCGCTCTGTGCGGAAACGCCTCCCACCTCAGCGGCGGATACTGCAGAAGCTCCCGTCTGCAAGAGCGTAGTGCAGCACAGAGCAAAAGCCATCGCACCCGCCATCCATCTTTTCTTCCAGTTTTTTTCCAAGTGCACGTTCTCCTTTCATGATCGCTTTTTTCCCTGCAGTTTTCTTTTGGTCCGTCTCTTATCTGCATCACTTTCTCCTTTCTTCCGGCTTTTTCAGCCAGATAAAAAGGAAACTGAAAAAATTCCAGTTTCCCTTTTATCTGACCAAACATTTATGCCGTCTTACAGTTTCCTTTTTCCTCTTTTCGAAGGATCCAGTCATCCACGCCTTTGTAGTGTTCCATCCAGGTACCGGATGCATCGGTATCCCAGGTGACTCTTTTGCAGGATACGTTCAGTTCCTCACAGATCTCATATAGTTTTATACAGCCTTTTCGGATCATGTCCCGCTTTCTGCGCTTTCTGGGGCATTCTCCATGATACAGATAGATTCCATGTTCACATTGCCGGCACGCACTTTTTTCATCGTGCTTACAGGACAATTCCATCATTTTATCCATGTCGTAACATTCGTAAACTCTTTTTAACCCCTGCTCTTTCAGTTTTCGCAAGACAGTTTCCAGTCCTTTATGATTAGAAACTCCAGGGACTCCTATATAAGGATTTCCTGTACACATCCATGCGATCTCTGCCTTTAAGATCCCTTCCGTTACGTAAACCGTGCCATCCTTCATTTTCCCAAACATTCCTGCCGGGCTGCCGCTTGAGGTGCCTTTTTCTAAGCCGCTGCTGGTAAACCAGAGGTACTTCCGTTCTTTTAAAGGAACATCCAGCCGGATCTGGAATCCTATGATCCGTTCCTTCCCATCCCGGACCGGGCAAAGATACCCGTTATTCTTCCTATAAAAAGCAGCTTCCCAGTCACCATCCCGGTTGATGAAAAATCCAGGAACCCCATCCAGGCGAAATCCCTTTTTTAAGAGCTTTCTGGCAATGGCCACGGAATTCTCCTCATCCGTACTTAAAAAACCTCGTTCTTCCATCTGTCTGACCTCATTTAACGTCAGCCCACGTAGGAGAAGGTTCCTCCGGTGTGTTTCCTTAAGCTTAAGAAAAGTGAGCATTTCCTTATATACATGGTCACGGTAATCCCATTCCTCTTCCGTAAGGGAAATGCACTTCTTTTTAGGGACGATAGAAGCGAACCCATTTCGTGTCGTGGCCTGCTGCCTTTTATCCGTTCCAGAAAAAGAAAGTGCCTGCTTTATCTCCCGGTAGGCTTCTTTATACCGGTTTCTCCCGTAAATGCCGGATAGTTCCGCATACAGTGTCAGCATGTTTCCGGCTGCCCCGCAATGATAGCAATGGTAAACATTTTTCAGTTCTCCATTTTTGCGGATGCAAAAACTGCATTTTCCTCTTAAATCCCCACAAAAAGGACATTCCACCGGAAATTCGTCCTGGTAAGAATCACTCAGTCTTCGGATTGACAAAAGATCTGCTACTTCTGCGATCGTAAACGATTCTCTGGCATACATGCCTTCCTCCTTTTCATAAAAGATGGCCCCGTTCCCGGAGCCACCTCAAAGTATTTATCTGTTTTCAGGCTGCTTTTTGCATTTCCTTTTCATGATCCAAAAGGATCTTCGCAGCTTTCTGTATTTCCTGGTTCTGGCCTTTGTAACGCTGTACCAGCCATTTGATCGTCTGGTAACCTCTGGCATCCTGCATCATTTCCCCAAGAGGGGTTCCGGCATAGACACCAAAATTGCAGACAACCTTTTCTGCCCATTTCACTTCGTCCTCTGCATCCTCTTCGTGAGCCATATCCTCCAACACTTCCTCTGCAGTCTCTTCTGGTGTTTCTTCCTCTTCTTCTGCATCAAAAGAAATCTCATCATCTTCATCAAATGGAACTTCATCCGTTTCTTCAACTGCACGGAAACCGTCTGCATCCGTCTCGGCAGTAATTTCCTCATCTACGGAGATTTCCTCGGTCTGAGCCGGATCTTCCGCTTTGGTTTCTTCATCGGAAAATTCTTCCAGTCCGCTTTCACTTTCTTCCATTCCAAAAGTCATCTGTCCAGGAAGGTTTTCTTCTGTATCCGTCACTGCATATTCCACTTTTACAGGATCTTCTGATATGGCATTTCCATCACGCAGTTTTTTACGGTCCGTTTTCTTTTCCCTGACCGGTTCCGTTTGCTCCTGCTTTGCTGCGGTTTCTTTTCTTTCTGTCTTTTCCTGTTTCTTTTTCGGTTTTTCCGGTTTTACGGAAGCTTTCTGCTTCGGCATTTCTTCTTTTTCCGTCCCACGCATATCCGGATCGTCTATTCCTGATGCCTGCATGATGTTAAATTTATTTAAGAAATAATACTTCAGGCCATACGTCCATGCCGCACCTTTTGCTTTATCCGGTGCTTCATTGGTTCCAATGACATGCAAAAAGCTCCGTACCTTGTCTCCCGGACGGTCTGCATTGGTCCAGCACAGCTCCAGGTCAGCCTCATATCTCCAGAGTGCTCCCATTTCCTTTAAAAACACGGAATTACCCTGCCCGTCCACCTGTGTCGGCTTTTCGCTCAGGATATCAAAATCAACACGGTATTTATTAAGGGCTGGTGTCATGCACTCATAGATATCATCCAGCTTCACAAAATCATAAGTAACGTCCTCACTGTACCGCTTACGGATCAGCTTCGGCACCTTTCTTCTGATCTTGATCATCTTCTGGTTCAGATTCATGTAATTGTATTTACCCATATTATTCGTTTCCTCCTGATTCTTTGATTTTTTTATACTAAGCAGAACGCGGAAGGCTTACCTCCGGCCCTGTCCCAGTCTTT
>ERZ1026854.1273-NODE-1273-length-16286-cov-8.581850_pt1 | contig 16286 bp, 8 predicted proteins | sample MGYA00380157_ERZ1026854 | MGnify/ENA primary metagenome ERZ1026854 (study PRJEB33269, sample SAMEA4719793) | human gut metagenome | biome: human-associated habitat; feature: organic feature; material: feces | place: Cameroon | collected 2013-10 ...
GGTTCATGATGGAATAGAAGACCATGGTGAAGCCCAGAATCGGCATGGTGCAAATAGTCATCGCCTTCCATTTGGCGGCAGGAACCACCTTTCCAAGCGAGAACCTGGAGAACTTGTAATGTCCAAAGGTGAACCATACGATGAGTATGCCCAGAAATCCGATGACTATCATGAATGGATAGATGGATTCCTCCAGACCTTCTATCTGCTGGCTGTGGGAGCCCGAATGCATGTTCATTGCCATGTAGAGTCCCACAAGAAATCCTCCTAGGAAGATGGTGATGAGATATTCCGCCAGGAACAGTATGTAGTATAATATCGCTTTCAGCATGATGATGTCTTTTCTGTCTTTTTTTCTTTATTCTAATTTGATTCTCGTATAATGTTATGCGGGGGTAGGGGAATGCTTATTCTGCGATAAGCTTGAATCCCACTCCTCTGATGGTTTTCAGTTCTACGGCAGGCTCGTCTTCCAGCGCTGTACGGATTTTCTTGATGAATACATCCAGGCTTCTGGAAGCGAAGTAATCCTTGTCTTCCACGCCCCAGAAGCGGCTCAACACGGCTTCCCGGCGCACTACCTCGTTCTTGTTTACCGCCAGCAGTTCGAGGATCTTAGCCTCCCGTGCGGTAAGCATCTTCTCGCTGCCTTCCTGCGTATCTTTCAGGGTGGCGTGGTTGGCATCAAGCAGGTATTTGCCCAGTTTTATCTGGTTGCTGGCATTTTCGCTGCGTTTTCCGGCTTTCAGCTGGATGAGGCTGTGGATGTGTGCATCCAGTTCTTCTGGGATGAAGGGCTTCTTGATATAGTTGTTGGCTCCGGCTGCATAACCCGCCTTTAAATCTTTGGGCGAGGTGAGTCCGGTGGTAAACAGAATGATGGTTTCGCCATCCACCTCTCGGATGTTCTTCACCATTTCGATGCCATCCATGATAGGCATATCGATGTCAGATACGATGACATCGGGCTGAAAGTCTTGCCAAACCTTCAGTCCTTCCTTGCCGTTAACGGCAGTTTTCACTTCATATCCTCCGATGATATCCTCGAAGCAACTTTTCTCCATATAAGCGAGGTTTTCATCATCCTCAACCAGGAGTAACTTAGTATCAGCCATAATCTTATCCGTTTTTGATGATTACAACTGCAAAGGTACATATAAATTTTAATAAAGCCAAACTTTTGGTTGGGCTTTAACCTAAAGATAACAAAAAGGATATGGAATAAGAATGTGTATCGAAGGATATTCTCTAACCTAAAACTAACAATTTATTAATATGGTACTTAATTTGCGAAGCTTGAACATATATTTTCTGGAATAAGAGTAATTTGTACTCAGAGATTTACTGGTGCGCCATTTTATAGTCTTCTTTTATCTTGAAAACAACATAATATATTGCTTTACAACAGAAAATACTCAAATCTGCAACAAATCAATATCATATAAAAATGTGATTTTCCCTAATTTTGCAACCGCAATCAAACTTAAAAAATAAAAGCTTATGAAATTGAAAACAAAATTATTAGTATTGCTTCTTTTGACAACGTCGTTTGTGATGGAAGCGCAGAACCTCCAAAAAGGAGACTACGGCTATTTGTATTGCCATATGAGTGGACGTGGAGAATGGACAGCTTATGCCATTAGTCGGGATGGAGTGAATTATCATGACTTGTTAAATGGTGATTCTATATTTAGTGCGTATGAATTGGCTGGTATTGAGGGCGGCACACGCGACGCTTTCATCTGTCGTCGCCATGATGACAAAGGATATTTGATGGTTACTACTGACATGAAAGTAGATGTAAGTCAAGTATGGTATAATTACGGAATCAATCTGCTTACAAGCAAAGATCTCGTTCATTGGAAATCTACGACCTTTGATTTCCGAAAGGGTAGAGAAATCTTCTCGGATCCTCAGGCTCCAGACTTCTATCATGATTATTCGCAGATATGTCGTGTATGGGCTCCGCAAATTATATGGAATCCTGATTATGTATGGTCTAATGGAAAAAAGGGAGGATATATGATATATTATTCGCTACTGAATAAAGCTGAGGATAAGTATGATCGTGTGTTCTACTCTTATGCAGATGAGAGCTTTACCACGATTACCAAACCCAAATTGCTTTTCGATTGGGGATATGCGACAATAGATGCAGACATCAACTATCTGTCCAGCGACCAGATGTTTCATATGATGATAAAAAAAGAAGGTGGGCAACGGGGTATTTTTACATCTGTATCTAAAAACTTAGAGGGACCGTATCCAAAACCTGACGATCACGATTATGTGAAATTTGAAGGTAACAGAATGTGTGAAGGCGCTTCTGCGTATCAGTTGGCTGGTGATGACACTTGGCGTGTCGCATATGTGGAATACTCTTCGCATCCAGCGAAGTACCGAATATGTAAGGCTGATAAATATCTACGAAATTTTCATTCGCCAGAAGACATCAGAGGGGTTGAGGCACCACAGCATGGCTCTTTTATGAGACTAACCAAAAAAGAATATTGTCGTTTACAAAAATGGAGTGACTCCATACAAAAAAATAGAAAACAATGAATCATTTATATAAAGCAATTATCATAGCAGTAGTAGAAGTAATGACAGGGGGGCTCTTGGCTTCAGCCCAGCCCATTAAGCTGAAAAAGCCAGTTCCTGCGCAAAGCCATATTTTCCAGATGGGTGAAAAGGCTAATCCCATGGGAGAAACGCTTGAGGTTGACTCAAAAGGAATGTTGCACAACGGAAATCCCTTCATTCCTGTAATGGGTGAGTTTCATTATGCCAGATGCCCAGAGAAGAATTGGCATGATGAATTGATGAAAATAAAAGCCGGGGGTGTTTCCATTGTCGCTACCTATGTGTTTTGGAACCATCATGAGGAGGAAAAAGACATATATGATTGGAGCGGTCGCAGAAATCTCCGTCATTTTGTCGAGGAATGCCAAAAGGCAGGATTATATGTCGTGTTGCGTGTTGGACCATTTAGTCACGGGGAATGCAGAAATGGAGGCTTTCCAGACTGGCTCGTAGATACAGGTTGTAAACTACGTTCGACTGACCCTGTTTTTATGAATGCCACAGACCGATGGTTTGGACAGATTGCGGCACAGGTAAATGGCTTGTTATGGAAAAATGGTGGTCCTGTTATTGGCGTACAAGTAGAAAATGAGTGCCGTGGTCCATGGGATTATATGATGGCTCTTAAACAAAGTCTTGTCAAAAATGGTTTTGATGTTCCATTATATACCAGAACGGGATGGCCGCAGATGACAGGCAAGGTCTCTTTTGGAGATATGCTTCCATTATATGGCGACTATGCTGATGGCTTTTGGGATAGAGCCATGACAGATATGCCTGGCGAGTATTGTTTGGGATTCACATTTAAGCCTTCACGCTTATCTACGGTAATTGCATCTGAGCAAATCAAAAATCAAAGTGTGGCGATGTCGGCAATCGACTGTACTTACCCTTATTTTACTTGTGAGTTGGGAGGTGGAATGATGACAAGCTATCATCGTCGTATTAATATCTTCGACAAGGATGCTTTGGCTTTGGCTATCTGTAAATTGGGAAGTGGAAGTAATCTGCCTGGTTATTATATGTATCATGGCGGTACAAATCCCGATGGAAAACTTTCTATGCTAAATGAGTGCCAGGCTACCAAGGTTACTAACTGGAACGACCTTCCGGAAAAGACCTACGATTTTCAAGCTCCTCTTGGAGAGGTGGGACAAGTCGGGGAAAGTTATCCTTGGCTGAGAAGACTGCATTATTTTCTGAACGAGTTTGGAGGGGAGTTGAGCCGAATGGATGCACAGATAGATTCTACTTGGTATAGTGTGCGGAGTAACGGAGATAATGGATTTCTGTTTGTGAACAATTATGTGAGGATGGGAGACAACAAGCCTCGAAAGAACGTAGAATTTGAATTGATTACCATTGACGGAAAGCAGATAAAATTCCCGAAGATGGATATTCCTGCGGAAGCATCTTTTTTGCTACCATTTAATATGAAGATAGGTGAAGCCACTCTTGAATATGCCACAGCTCAACCTATGTTTATAGTACGAGGTAAGAAAAACACCTTGGTCATGGCAGCAATTAAAGGAATCAAGCCAAAGGTAAAATGGACAAGAGATAGCAAATTGAGCAATATAGAAGTAAGAATCCTAGATGAAAAAGCTTCACTCTTGGCACAAAAAATCAATCTTGGAGACCACGATACATTGCTCTTCAGCAAAGATGTTATATGGTTGGAAGATTCTGTATTGAAGCATGAACATTGTGAAGAGGCAAAAACTTTAAACGTGAAGTTGCAAAGGGCTGATGCAGGAAGAAGAGCTGTGCAGATGGGGAGCCAAAAGGTGGCAGAACAACCTTGTGCTCAGGATTTTGAGACTGCGGCAGAATGGGAAGTGGAAGTTCCGTCCATAGGACAAGGTACAGCTGCAAATGATGTGGTATGCATTGATTATGAAGGAGATGTTGCCCGATTGTACGCTGACGGCAAACTCGTAACAGACAATTTCTATAATGGTAAATCCATGTGGGCGAGAGTGTCTGAGCTGGCTGGTCGTAAAGTAACAATCAAGATACTCCCTCTTTATGATGACTATCCAATCTATCTGCAGCCTGACCAACGCAAATTATTGCACGAAAAAGGAAAACTTCTCGCTCTTAAGAAAGTAATGCTGATACATAGAAATGTCAGCCTACTAAACAAGTAACAAAAGATTATCTTAATTTAAAAATATAAACGATTATGAATGACAAGAAGAACTTAATGAGACAGATGGCTCTTTCTACAATGGCCGTTTCTTTAATGTCGTTAATGCCGATGTCACCTCTTCATGCTAGTGAAATCGCTCATAATGTGGAGCAACAGCGTACCATTATGGGTAAAGTTATTGATGGTAATGGTGATGAGGTCATTGGTGCAACCATAAAAGTTGTGGGTACAAAGGCACAAGCTATCAGCGACCTAACGGGCAATTTTACTATCTCTGTCCCTGCCAATGCTACTTTGGAAATCAACTATATCGGTTATAAGACAGAAAAAGTAAATGTTGGTAATCAGACAAAATTAACTATCACTATTACTGAGGATGACAGAGTGCTCGACGAAGTCGTGGTGGTAGGATATGGCACATCTAGAAAGAAAGATCTTACGGGCTCAGTATCTTCCGTTCGTGCCAAGGATTTGAATACTGTAAGCTCATCTAGTGTCAGCCAGATGTTGCAGGGCAAGGTGTCTGGTATGAGCGCAATGCAGGGAAGTGCCCAACCTGGTGCTTCTGTCAGTATCAACATACGTGGTGCTGTTTCTCCAAATGGAAGTAATAGTCCATTGTATGTCATTGATGGCGTTCCTATCCAGACCAATACTACAGCCGACCCAGGTATCTTTGGCGGATTTCAAAACAGGACAGGTGTGAGCCGTGATCCTCTTAACACGCTTAATCCTAATGATATAGAAAGTATAGATGTGCTGAAGGATGCTTCTGCTGCTGCCATCTATGGAGCTTCAGCAGCCAATGGCGTTGTCATCATTACTACCAAAAGCGGTAAGGCTGGCAAGGTAAAGGTAGATTATCGTTCTACTTTGACGGCGCAGATTAGAAAGAGTTACCCCGAAGTCCTTGATGCCAAGAGTTTTCGTGAGCAAGCTAATTTTTGGACAAAAGAATATTATCTGTTCAATAATGGCATGGGAGCTTATGGCGATATACCAGAAGAACTTGGTGGATATACCCCTGTGTTTAGCGATGTGAATAGCTACACTGCCGATACAAAGTGGATAGATGAAGTGAGCAGACAAGGGTATATTATCGACCAAGACGTATCTGTAAACGGGGGAAGTGAAAAAACGAAGTATTTCTTCTCGTACAATTACTATGGCAATCAAGGTATGCTCAAACAATCGGATATGAAGCGTCATACGGTTCGCCTGAATATCGACCAAGAGTTTAGCAAGAGGGTGAAGGGTGGTGTTAAGTTTACTTATTCCAACCTCTCAGCCTCAAGTACATCCACAGGTAGTGCAGGAAAAGATGACAATATGTTGCTCAATGTGTTTCGTTTTGCTCCAGATGTTCCTGTGTATGATGAAGAAGGAAAATACTCGCGTTCGTATAATAAGTTGTTCAACAACCCTGCATCGTTCTCGAATACAGAAGACAAGACCACAACAGACCGAATCTTTGTTGCTCCTACCATAGAGGTGAAATTAATCAAGGGCTTGACCCTGAAAGGTGTGGGAGGCTTTGACCAAACCATAACTCAGCGTAATTTTTACGTTCCTGTAAAGGCTATGCATACATCGGAGATTGATGGCTACGTAAGCATGGGACAATCGAAGGTGCAAAACATTAGTGGTGAGGTATTCTTGAATTATGACAAGGTTTTAGGAGAGGTTCATCATCTTTCTGGGGTCTTGGGTGTAGGATATTATAAGACCGTAGGTAATGGTTTTGGACTTGCTGGTGCAGGATTCTTCACCGATGCTTTTGGATATAATAATGTGGGCATCGCATCGAATAAAAACAAGGAAGCCATAGGCTCTTGGCGTACTGAGCGTACCAAATTGTCGCAGTTTATCAGACTCAATTACTCGCTGATGGACAAATATCTTGTTTCGGCTACAGCTCGTCGCGATGGTTCTAGCTATTTTGCAGAAAACAACAAATGGGGAATATTCCCTTCTGTCTCTGTAGCTTGGCGAATCAGTGAGGAAAGCTTTCTGAAGGACAAGACTCCTTTGAGCGACTTGAAGTTGCGTATCGGATATGGTGCCGTCGGAAATGAAAATGTCTTGGGAACCAACTCGATGTCTCTCTACAAAAGTGGATACAATTACTTGATTGGTTCTAGTATGCAAACTGGTTTGGCTCTGACTCAGGTAGCAAATCCCAACTTAAAATGGGAGACAGATTATACGACCAATATTGGACTTGATTTTGGATTGTTCAACCAGCGTCTCACGGGTTCTATAGAATATTTTCACCGTGGAGCCAAAGATTTGCTCGACTATCAACAACTGCCTGCTAATAATGCGGTAGGTCGCATGGCAGCCAATATTGGAGAAACTCAGAGCAAGGGTTTCGAGTTGTCTTTGGTAAGCCATAACATAGATGATAAGAAAGTAAAGTGGGATACAAATTTCAACCTCTCTTACTTCAAGGCGAACTGGGTAAAGAGAAATCCAGAAGTGGCGTTGGCTGACTATATTGGAGAAAAAGATGATATCGACCAAATTTATGGATGGAAGACCGATGGTATTATCCGATCCAAGGAGGATATTCCAAGTTATATGCCTGATGCTAAGGTTGGCAATATCAAATATGTGGATGTCAATGAAGATGGCGTACTAGATTCTAAAGATGTGGTGAAGTTGGGTAATTCTACCCCTCGTTGGTATGCAGGACTTGGCAATACTTTATCGTGGAATGGTTTCGACTTGAACTTTTATTTCTATGGTGCCTTTGGAATGAAGAAGACTCGGGGACAATTGCCAGACGTAGATATTATCGGCAATCAAGGAAATGCTCCAAGCAATACTTATGTAAGTATTTATGATGTCTATAGCGTGCAGACAGGTAAAGGATGGATGCCTGGTATCGCAACCAATGTATATAATAATAGTAATCCGACAGGCACTCACGACTTCTATCTGATGAATGCTTCGTATGTCAAGTTGAAGAGTGTTACTTTGGGGTATGCATTGCCGCAAAGCATCTTTGTGAAGAGCAATTTTATTAAGAGTTGCCGCTTTTTCTTGGATGCCCAAAATGTGTTTACCATTACCTCTTACAAAGGATTTGACCCAGAATTGGCTTCGGATTTGCCTTATCCACAGGCAGTTTCGCTTTCTTTTGGATTTAATATAGGCTTCTAAATGTTTAATCTCTCTTAATGCAATAATGATATGAAAAAGAGAATATTGATTTGTGGCGTCTTGGCGATGATGATGGCATCGGCAAGCGCCCTCGAAAAAAAGGTGGCTAGTCCTGGTGGCAAGTTGGTGGTAACCGTAAACGACAACAATGGCAAGCCTACCTATCAGGTGAGCCTCGACGGCAAGGTTTTCTTGGAAAACTCTGCTCTCGGACTGAATACCAATATCGGTGATTTCACTCAGGGTATGACCATGAGCGAGGTGTCGGAGGTGAAAGCCATCAACGATAGTTATCAGCTCGACCGCATCAAGAAAAGTCACGTGGATTATCATGCCAACCAGCAGGTGATGACCTTCACCAAGGATGGCAAGAAGGTATATGACATCATCTTCCAGGTAAGCGACCACGACGTTGCCTTCCGTTACAAACTCTATCCGCAGGGTGACACCCGTTGCCTGGTGGTGAATCAGGAGGCAACCTCTTATCAGATGCCGAAGGAAACGACCTCGTTCCTTTGTCCGCAGATGAATCCGATGACAGGGTTCGCCCGCACCGCTCCAAGTTATGAGACTAATTACGACCTCGATGTACCCGTGGGCACGAAGTTGAGTCGCACCGGCTATACCTTCCCTTGTCTCTTCAAGAATGGCAACAATGGATGGGTATTGCTCTCCGAGACAGGTACCGATGCTGGTTATGTGGCTTGCCGACTGATGGGTAAGGCGGATGGTAGTTTTCAGATTGCCAATCCGATGCCAGAGGAAATGAACGGTCAAGGCTCTGCCGCCCCAGCACTCAACTTGCCGGGTGAGACACCTTGGCGCACCATCACCGTGGGCAAGACCTTGGCTCCTATCGTGGAGACCACCATTCCTTTCGACGTAGTGAGCCAGAAGTACAAGGCCTCCAAGCAATATGAGTATGGCAAGGGAACCTGGAGTTGGATTATCGGTATGGACTGGTCGTGTAACTTCGATGAGCAGAAACGATACATCGACTTCGCCGCTGACTTGGGCTATCAGACCGTCTTGGTGGATGCACTCTGGGACACACAGATAGGCTATCCAAAGATGGAGGAGCTGGTGAAATATGGTAAGTCGAAAGGCGTGGACCTATTCCTTTGGTACAACTCCAATGGTTGTTGGAACGATGCCCCACAGGGGCCTCGTGGCATCATGGACAATACCTTGAAGCGTCGTGAGGCGATGGCATGGATGCAGAAGAATGGCATTCGTGGCATCAAGGTTGACTTCTTTGGTGGTGACAAGCAAGAGATGATGAAACTTTACGAAGATATCCTCATCGATGCCAACGACTACGGTATCGAGGTAATCTTCCATGGCTGCACCCTGCCTCGTGGTTGGGAGCGCATGTATCCTAACTATGTGGCTAGCGAGGCTGTGTTGGCAAGTGAGAACCTCCACTTCTCGCAAGGCATGTGCGATGCTGAGGCAAAGAACGCTTGCATCCATCCTTTCGTGCGCAATGCCGTGGGTAGTATGGACTTTGGCGGCAGCACGCTCAACAAGTATTATAATGGCGACAACAAGAGTGGTACGCATCGTGTCACATCCGATGTCTTCGCCCTTGCCACCGCCGTGCTCTTCCAGAGTTCGGTGCAGCACTTTGCCTTGGCACCTAACAATATGACCGATGCCCCAGCATGGGCTATTGACTTCATGAAGCAAGTGCCAACCACTTGGGACGATACTCGTTTCATCGATGGGTATCCAGGCAAGTATGTCATCATGGCTCGTCGCCATGGCGACAAGTGGTATGTGGTGGGCATCAATGCTGAGAAACAGACATTGAAGAAGCGCATCACCCTCGACATGCTCAGGGCTGGTTCCATCGTGAACGTATATAGCGATGATGCCAAGCTCGTTGGCAGCAAGAAGCAAGTGAAGCTCAGCAAGAAGCAGGTCTTGGATGTTGTCATCCCATGTAATGGCGGTGTAGTGATAGAGTAAAATGTTTAAAGTTATAAATGATATGAAAAAATATAAACTAATGGTGTTGGTGGCTGCCTTGATGGTTATGGGCACTACTTTTTTTACAGCATGTGAAGATATGTTGGAAACTAAGAATTATGGTGATATGTCGCCGCAAAACTTCTTCAAATCCGAAGGTGATTTGGATGCGGCTGTTACTGGCCTTTATCTTCCCTGTACAACCAATTGGGGGTATGGCGATGGAGGAACGGGAAAATGGTATAATGCCCTTTTCAATTCTGATATGGGTTCGTATCTCTGCGCTGGTATGGTATCAACCGATATTATGTGTAATTATTCTGTTAATGAATGGGATAAATTTACTGTAGGACCTTCCTATGGTGGGGCTTTGAATAATACATATAATGTCATTCGTTTCGTGGCTCGTGCCACTGATGTAATCAATCAGATAGAACATAGCAATGGTACTACGGAGGAGGTGCGTTTGCGTAAGATAGCCGAGACTAAGACTTTGCGAGCTTTCTATATGTACACTCTCCTTGATTTCTTTGGACCGGTTAATGTAAAGCTCGACCCAGAAAAGCTGAACGACAACACGATTGAGCCTCGTCCAGACCATGCTTCATATGTGGGGTATATAGAAAAGGATCTTGCCGATGCCATATCTACAGAGTCTTTCCCAGACAAGTATAATGATGATGCAAGTAATTGGGGGCGTATGTCAAAAGCCATTGCTTACGGTATCAGAATGCGACTTCATCTACATGAAAAAGATTATCTGGCAGTAAAGCAAGATTGTGAGAATTTGATGTCTATGGGGTATTCGTTGATGGATAACTATGAAGATGTGTTCAACGAAGATCGAAATGCGGAAAGCATTTGGTCTATACCATCTAATACGGCATCAGACAATTTCTATGTTACAGAAGTCTTGCCAGGTGATTTCAAGAAAGGTTATTTCTCCGACGGAAAGCCGTTTATGCGCGGTGATGAAAAAGATTATTTGGCCGGTTGGCAGATTTATTGTATGCGTTGGGAGTTTTATGATACATTTTCCAAAGGGGATGTCCGACGAAACACGATTATTACGTCGTATGAGACCAATGATGGAATAATGAAGAGTCGGTCAGATATGAAAGGTGCTATCCCTGTCAAATTTACCAACTCGGCTTATTATAGTTTTGGATGTCAGAAGGCACATCCTGTAATTCGTTATGCAGATGTCCTGCTTGCATATGCTGAGGCTGACAACGAGCTGAACGGTCCTACGGCTTCTGGCATCAGCGCATTGCGACAAGTTACCGATCGTGCTCATGTCTCTATACCTGCAGAGGCTTTGTCCTCAAAGGAATCTTTGCGAGATTATATTTTGCTAGAGCGTGGTCATGAACTCTTTGCCGAGGGCGTACGTCGTCAAGACTTGATTAGGTATGGAGAATATATCAAGCGTGCCCGTGAACGAGGCAATAATGTGAAGGATTATCAAGTGCTTTATCCGATACCTCAGTTCGCTATCACCGAGGCTGGTGGCATTCTTAAGCAAAATGAGGGTTATACGGAATGATTTGTTACGGTAATTTTTTGCAGTATCAGAATTATTTTGTATTTTTGTGCGCATAAACAGTGATACATTAAATAAAAAAAGATGAAGAAGGATAAGTTGTTAAGAAAAACCGTTTTGGTATGTCTGGGATTGATAGTGGCTGTTCTGTCTGTCAAGGCTGATTATCTTCCTTTTCGGAAGATTGATGTCAGTAATGGCTTGCTGAACAATCAGCCATGGGCTATCCATCAGCTTGATGACCATACATTCTTGATAGCTTATCCTTATTCTTTTGCCTACTTTGATGGGTCGCAAAGTCATATTTGCAGATTCGATGCTAGAGATACCTACTATATTAAGGGGTATGAGGCGAGGATTTTCCGTGACAAGATGGGGAGGATTTGGACGAAAAACTACTCTTCGCTCTTAGTGTATGAGCCTATGCGTAAAAACTTTGTCTCTGACATTCAGAATATTTGGAGCGGAAGTGGGGTGAAAAAGATAGATGATATCCTGTTTGATAGCGAGGGAAATGCGTGGCTTTATCTTAATGGAAAAATTTACTTTTACGACTGGGAGCATAAGGCTTCCCTTATATATATTTCTAGCCGAAAGGAAATAAAAGCCGGAGTTGTACCTGTGCATATCGTGAAGAATGATAACTATGCTATGATTGTTTTCTCTGATGGCACAATTAGGCGTTTTTGTGATGGAAAAATGGTGGCCGAGGAAACTGATTTCGTAGAAAACAGCCAGCCGTTCCTGGAGAGAGCCTCTCTCAAAATTAACCGTGAGTATATTCTTCTTGGCACAGGAGCAAAACGAGGTGGATTGATTTTATACAATATAAAGACAGGACGGTACAAGACTGTTGATAGTTCTCTATCACGTTTTATCGATATGCTTTATAGCCCCCAGGGTGATATTTATGTGATATGTCCTTACGAAATAAGGGTGTATTCCAGAGATTTGATATTGAAGAGTAAAATATATGGAGCAAATGTTACCCGTACATTCGAGTCGCAAGCTATCAGTGATGCAGCCTTTGATTGGCAAGGTGGTCTTTGGGTAAGCACTTTTCTTGGGGGAATTTATTATTATCATCCGCAGTCTTTTCACAATGTTGTTCACTCTGTCAAAGTAGATAAAGTAGATAATAGGCGTCTGCTCACTTCTATGATCGATGGAGGGAAACAATATTTGGTATATTCTACTATCACCGATCTTGTAGGTTATGATATATCAAGGAACGAGGAAAAATTGTTGTACCATAATCCTGAGATATCTATACTGTCTATGGCAAAGGATTCCACTGGAAGTATATGGTTAGGGACTCGACAAGGTCTGTTCAAGTTTGATAATGGGCAGATAGAGAAATATAACGCCAGTAATGTAAAAGACGTTCCAAACAATGTGACGCCGTGCCGATTTGTGCTTCCTGTAGGAGATAGGGTGTATTGCAGTATGGGTAATCATCCGATTGGTTGGCTTGACCCTAAGGCTCGTGAGTTTCATGCCATTCCTGTAGGGAGAGGAGTTCTGCCAGTACGGCAGGATTTTTGGAATGTAGCATACGATAAGCATGGACATAAAGTATTGTTCGGGGGCAACAACTGCATCATCTCGTATGATGAGAAAAGCGGCAGAACATGTGATGTTACACAATCCTTCCACAAAAAGGGTTATGTATTTTCGCATGCTAATCATATTTTGGTAGATTCGAAAGGAAGATATGTCATATCGTCGCAGGATGCTCTATATGTCATGATGCCTAAAGGAGACATATACTGTTATACGTCTGCTGATGGATTGCCTTCTGGCTCTATTTGTGCAACATCAGAGATTGCAAATGGATGGTATGCTGTGTCTGCTTCGACAGGTATTGCTACTTTCTATATTGATGATAGCCATCAGATACATGTACGAAGACATGATATTTCACGTCTTACTGACGGGAATGATCTGGCATCTGGAGCTTTGGTTGCCAAGGGGAGGGCTTTGTGGTGTGCATCTGTTGATGGCATTTATGGTGTTATTCCCAACACCAATTCTTTTGAAGCCGACTATGGTAAAAAGTTCTTTCCTGCGTTGACTGGTGTCGTTGTGATGAACCAGGAGGTTCCTGCAGATGGATGCAAGTCTGGCAGACAAGTCGTCTCGTATGCAGATAAGCATATTCATTTGCAATATGATGAAAATTTCATAGAACTTCATTTCTCTGCCTGTAATTATATTGAGATGGCTCAGACCACTTATCGTTACAAACTAGACGGGATTGATCGCAATTGGGTGGAGTGCAACTCTGTGGATGGTATATTAAGAACTGCTTATACAAATCTATCCCCAGGTAAATACAATTTGAATCTACAAATTTTGGATGAGCATGGCAACTGGACGCCATCTACAGTATGGACCATCGACATAGAACCTCCTTTATGGCTCACATGGTGGGCAATATTGCTATATGTAATTTTAGGTATGGGGCTGTCGTATGCTGCCTATATGATATGGAAAGACCGCCACAATCTGCTTATGAGACTGAAAGAGAAGCGTAATCATCTCATCATCCAAGCCAAAGATGTAAAGGCAGAAGATTTAGAGATAACTCCTGAGGACGAGCAATTTCTCAAAAAGGCAGTAAGGTTTGTTGAAAACAATTTGCAGAATGCTGATTATAACGTTGAGTCTCTCAGTGCGGATATGGCTATCAACCGTTCACACTTTTATCGCCGTCTGAGAAGTATCTGCGGGCAGTCGCCAACAGAGTTCATACGAACTATTCGTTTGCGTAGGGCGGCACAGTTGTTGAGTGAGAGTGGAAAGACTATATCAGAGATTACTTTCTTATGTGGCTTTAACTCTCCTGCATTTTTCCGCAAGTATTTTAAAGAGGCTTATGGTATGACTCCTTCTGAATATAAAGCAAAAAGTGCTGACTAACAAAGAATATAATAGATGTTCTGTCTTTTGTCACTCATCCGATTGGTGCCTTATCTCTGAATGACGATGCAAAGATACGACTTTTTGGGGGAACCACCAAATTTCGGGTGGCGATAAGGGCCGATTTTCTGCAGCTTTCAATTTGTAACTGTGTTAATAATCCTAACTCGTAGTTTTTAGAAGAAAGAAGCGTTGAGTTGTGTTTCCGGAAATATAGTTTTTTGTCTTAAAGTTCTTCCAGTAAGATAGTTAAGTAGAATATCCATCTGCAGCAAAAAGTGACTCAGTGACTCAGTGACTCAGTTTATTTCCGACCGTATGTTCTACCCTCTATATAGTAGATATATTATATATATAAATATATATATAATATATCTACTATATATGCTTACAATCTGTAAGCAGAAAATAGACCAAATAGGGGCTTAAAATAAACTGAGTCACTGAGTCACTGAGTCACTGAGTCACTTTTTGGGGTATGTCTAGCTATGCTTCATCATCATAATGAATCTCGTAGATAGCTCTCTCTTGTCAATAAAATAGTTATTCTATCACAAACGTTGCCAGCACTCCTTTATGGTCGGATGGCCATATTGCTAGAGGGGTTATGATCGGTTCGTCGGTACCGAGCGGTACACGTTTGGAATAAGCGATATTACCTTTTGGTCCAAAAAGAGCGCACGCTTTTACCTTGACGCCTTTTCCACGGAAGAAGATGTAGTCGATGCGGTCACGTTCGTCAGACTTCGGAGCCCAGGTCAGTTTGAGTGGATCTACATCAGGATTGTCGGCGGGGAAGGTAAAACCTGGATGTGTCAGAACATTGGGATGAACCTGGCGATAGCAGTCCTTGAATCCTGCCTTGATAAGTGCATCTGTTTGAGGCCACGCTATCACAACTCCGTGGTGGTCGTAAAGATTTTTTGTCTGTTCCGTCCAGTCTTCTACTGATGGCTCGTTAAAGTCGCCACCTATAATTGTGATGTATCCTCTTTCCTTATCCTGCTTCGCCTCCTTCAGGAAATCGGCTATAGCCTTGTCGCGCATCGAGAGAGCGTTTCGTCGCAATATTTCTTCTACATCTGTGAGCGGCTCCATCTCCTTGAATGTGCAGCCATTGATGCCTCGTACCTCATAATAGGTGTCGTTGAGATAGTCGAGATGACTGGTGTAAAGAGCCAGTTTACGGCCGTAAATCCTCGTTTCAAGCTTGTAAATCGATCCATGGTCATCTTTCAGGGGGAACACCGTCTTGTGAGCGGTTATGGGTGTAGATGATAGCAATCCGGTATCATCCGACCGGAATCCGTAGTACACCACGCCGCGTTTTGCCATATCCTTGCACACACGTGCAATGAAGTCGTCACGATAGTTGCGCACCTCGCTGAAGGTTACATAATCGGGTTTAAGCCGCTCCAGTTCGTCGAGAATAGCGTCGTATCCGCCTTCTACTCTGGTTCCTTCCTGCCAGATGTTCCACTGTAGCACTGTAAACTTCTTTCCTTCTTTCTTTCCTCCGGCAAGACACGCCAGCGGCAATAAGAGGATAGCCACTATCAGGGCCATTCTTCTCTTCATAGCTGTATAATCTTTCATGGTTTTCCAAATTCTGTAATGTTGTTATTTTTAAAAAAGAGGAAATGCAGAAACGGCATTTCCTCTTTTATCAGGGGTATTGCTCTTGTTCAGAAGAGCCGAATTATTGCTTATCTGAGTCGATGAGGGCGAGCAGATGCTCTACTGCCACCTCCTGCGGAATGTTCTTTTCTACGCAAACCTGCTTGCGGTAGAGGCTTACACGGTTAGGGCCGGCGCCTACGTAGCCGTAATCGGCATCCGCCATTTCGCCAGGACCATTCACGATGCAGCCCATGATACCAATCTTCAGGCCCTTAAGATGCTTGGTTGCCTCCTTGATCTTGGCGATGGTTTCACGGAGATCGTAGAGGG
>ERZ1026854.1279-NODE-1279-length-16232-cov-13.305186_pt1 | contig 16232 bp, 24 predicted proteins | sample MGYA00380157_ERZ1026854 | MGnify/ENA primary metagenome ERZ1026854 (study PRJEB33269, sample SAMEA4719793) | human gut metagenome | biome: human-associated habitat; feature: organic feature; material: feces | place: Cameroon | collected 2013-10 ...
GAAACGGCGGACTGCGGCACTTTTGTTCCAAAAGCGCAAAAACGCCAGCCTCCCATTGAGGGAAGCTGGCGCAGTACAGCATATCGGCACGATTGTGGGTGGCAGAATGGAACGATTGTGCCTGTTTCGGAGCGGTCTGGTCTACGGCAGCAGACAGGCTTTTTTTGATGCGTTACCCCAATAAAAAATCACAGTACCCTCCATAGACGGTAACTGTGATCTTATGGCGCAAGGAATCGCCCGGACGAGTTACCGTTTTTTTATAACTCGACCGGGAAACGCAAAAATCGGCATTATACTTCCTGCTCGCAGGAAATACAAGGTTATACCGCATCATTCACCAGAACGATACAATACTATTGAGGTGAACGATGATGCCGAATTCCGACTTGAAGTTACTTGGAGAAAAGGTTCGCACGGAGCGCAAGCTGGCAGGTTTAACACAAGAACAGCTTGCTGAACGCTGCCATGTTTCAACAAAGCATATCGCCAACATTGAAAAAGGCAGCATGAATCCATCTTATGAAATTCTTTTGGCGATTGCTCGTGTTTTGCCGGTTTCGCTTGATGCACTGATTACTCCGGGGATGGACAAGACGGAAATAGAATTAAAAGAGTTCAATCGAATCTATCTTTCCTGTCCAGAAGCGGTGCGGGAAACCTTAATGGACTCGACCCGCACACTGGCAAAGCATCTGACAGAGTTTTACAGTAAAATTGAAAATCCTTGAAAATGTTTTGCTTGTGGTACAGTATAGCATATTTTTCAAAGTCACTATACCAAAACAAACCCAAAAGCAAACCAATTTCATACCAATTCAGTCGATTCCCAAGCTGATCTGAATCTCTGTTTCCAAATCATTTGCCAATGCCGTATATAGTTCTTGTGGTGTGCGGCAAAGAATTGCATTGAAATTGATAGGGTCACCCTCATTAAAAAGCCTTACATATCCCCAGCGGCATGGAACAACGTCCAAATAGGTCGCAGACTCTAAAAAGCTATGGAAGTGAGTCAATACTTCTTCAAATGTTCGCATGGTTCGACCTCCTGAATTAAGTTATCTCTATTTTAGAATATTCTTGGTCATCTATGCAAGGATGCCGATTTTGTACAGCACAGAAAACGATAAAAGCCATACCGAAGAATCCTACTAGGATCTTACGGTATGGCTTTTATTACAGATTGCGATTTGATCGCACCAATTCCGATGATGGGACAAATTGATATCCAATGTTGGAAACCGTTTTAATATAACGGGGGTGATCTTTGTCATCCTCTATTTTCTGGCGGATTCGACCGATCGTGCTGGTGACGGCTCTCAAATAGCTTTCGCTGTCCTTATGCCAGACTGCTTCAAAGATTTGCTCCTTTGTAAACAGTTTGCCCGGATGCTGTGCCATCAAACTCAAAACACCGTATTCATAACGACTCATGTACACCTCTGTTCCGTGTTTGAAAACACGGTGGTGTTCCAAGTTGATTTCCAGATCGGGACGGCTCAGAGCGTCTGTGGGATTTCGCATCAAATCGAACCATTCAAAAATCGTCTGCTCTTGCGGTGGGCAGTGATCCTTCGTGATGCGAACAACAACTTCAATTTTTTGCATACAATAGACCATCCTCCCCCAAAGCCAAATCTATATCACTCGATATGGAAAATCGGGTGTAGCTCGCATTTCCGCATTCATCCACAGCTCATAGGCTTCGGCGCGGGATGTTGTTTTCGGGTCAATGACGGTCGGCTTCATTCTGCACCTCTCGTTCGGTGTCTTTTCTTGATTGATGAGTTCAATTAAGCTCCAAAGCTGCGGCGGCCTCTGCGTGGAGGCGGGTCGTATCAAATACGGGCAGCACGGAATCCTTCGGTCTTATCAGCAGGCCGATTTCCGTGCAGCCGAGGATGACCGCTTCTGCACCATCTTCTTTTTTCAGCCGTTCGATAATCTCGCAATACTTCCGACGGGATGCTTCGGAAACTACACCGAGGCACAGTTCCTCATAAATCACGCGGTTGACGGTTTCAATTTCCGGATCGTTCGGGATGACAACCTCAATGCCGCGTGCAATCAGCCGCTCCTTGTAGAAGTCTTGCGTCATGGTGTACTTCGTTCCCAACAGGGCGGTTTTCCGAATGCCTTTTGCCAACAGAGCATCGGCTGTGGCATCCGCAATATGGAGAATCGGAATATGAATGGCCTGCTGTATCTGCGGAGTGACCTTGTGCATGGTGTTGGTGCAGATGACGATAAAATCCGCGCCTGCCGCTTCCAGACGCTTTGCGGCATCGGTCAGAACCTCCGCACTTTTATCCCATGCGCCGGTAGCCTGATACTGCTCAATCTGTGCAAAATCAACGCTATACAGCAGGATTTTTGCTGAGTGCAACCCGCCCAGCTTGGCCTTGACCGATTCGTTGATTAACTGATAGTAGGTGACGGTGCTTTCCCAGCTCATACCGCCGATGAGTCCAATCGTTTTCATATCATTTCTGTCCTTTCTTTTGCTGCTGTCCTTTTTCGCTTTTTCGGGGAATGCTCAACCCGATTGCAAGTCCAATCAGCATTCCCAGCGATGTGCCGAGTCCGCCATTGCCATCGCCGATCAGCGAGCCGACCGTCATGCCGATGCACATCCCAATACACATCCCGTCTACTGCGTAATCGCTCTCGGCATATTCGCTTTTGCCTTTTTTGACTGTCGGACGCACGCAAAAGAAAGCAACAAGTAGTCCGAGCGAGATCCAAGGCGCAGCCGCTCGTAAAAAAGCCAATACATTTTCCATCATGATTCTCCTAAACCAATACTCCACCCAAAACGACGGTTAAGACAGTTTCGTTTTCCTCTTTTCATAAATTCGTTTTCATTCAAACCCGCTCAGTTTTCTTTTTCAGGTACTTGCAGGTATCGAACATACCCGAAAAGCAGTGCAGGCATACCTTCACACCACATCGGGTATTGAGCACATTCTGTTATCTTTTTTGCTTTTGCATTGGAAACGGCAGTTGATCGTACATTGCATCAAACAGGTTTGTAAGGAACTCTTTGCTGTCAACTTCATCCACCAGCAGCATTTCTTTCGCTCCCTGATACGGGAGATTACAAATTGCCGCAGGCATAAGCTCCAAAGCAGCTTTTGTTTTCTTTACAAGCAACCGATCATCATAGATTCCGCCGACGATTTTGCCACGGTAATAGAGGATAAATTCTCCCATCATTGGACGGTAAGAAACATCGTCCAAATCGGATAGCTGTTCCAAAATGAAATGAAGATACTCTTTACTGGATGCCATTTTCCCTCCAGTTCAGAACAGCTGCCCCGGCAGCTTCTGCTTTTCCTTCTTCGGAAAAGTTGCTTCAAACTGTTCAAAACCGTCCGGGTCTTTCTCACAGACAGAATATCCATCCGGGTCTTTGTAGGTGCCGGAGATGCCGTTCAAAAAGCCTTGGGTCAGTTCCTTGATGAGGAAATAGTCTGCCTCCGGATCGTCGGCGTAGCGAACGCCCTTAGTTTTTGCCGGAACAAACCCGGACTTGCCGTAAAACAGAATGTTGCCGGTAATAGCAAGCGCGCCTGCACCTATTTCTTTCGCTTTTTCCATGGAATAGTCCAGCAGTTTTTTGCCGTAGCCCTGCCGCTTATAGGCGGGAGCAATACCGATGGGGCCAAAGGTCATGATGGGGACTTTCCGCCCGTCATCGCAGTCAATTTCCGACCGCACATAGATGACCTGCCCGATCAGCTCACCGTCCAGCTCCATCACAAAGTCCAGCTCCGGCACGAATGCCGGGTCATCCCGATAGCAGTGCAGCACATAGTGCTCCAGACAGCCGGGACGGTAGACATTCCAAAACGCGTCGCGAGTCAGGTTTTCAACGTTTCTGTAATCGTCTTTGGTTTCAAGTCGAATGGTGATTTTCTTTTCTGCCATGACAGGTTCTCCTTATCTTTTATCAATGATTTTGTCAATGAGTCCGAACGCTAGCGCTACCTTATCTGCTTCCATAGTTTCTGAATTATAATATTGATCTGATCCAATCGTCCAAAAACTGCATTTGCTCCTCCGTATGGAACCAGTGTTCGCCGCCCGGCATGACAGTGAGCTTTGCATTGTGCCTTTGTGCGAACGCCGATACGGTTTCCATGGAGGTCAGGTTGTAGTGTTCGCCGTACAGAATTTGCGTCGGAACATTCCATGAAATCGGATGCGCACGCACATAGCAGAGATAATCCCACGAAAGCGTTTCCCCGAATTCCGTGGCAATTTCCTGTTTTTCCGCAAGCTCCTGTTCCGTCACATTTGCCCACTGCATCATATTGCCGATCAGATTTTCCATATCCACTACCGGAGAGATAAAGAAAGCACTGTCAACCAGAGTTTCATCCAGTGCGGACATGGAAAAGAACGCGCCGATGCTGTTGGCAATCAGTACAAGGCGATCACAGTGCTGCCGCTGTTGTGCGAAAAATGTCGGAAATTCCTCCTTGGCCTCCCACGGTGTTTGGGAACGGTAGTCGAAGCCAATGACTTCGCAATTCGGAAGGAGGGGCTTGTAATGGTCGGCTTCTTCCGCCGAGCCACCCTTTCCGTGAACATAGATAACGGACTCTTTCATTTTTTGTCTCTCTTTCTTAGAACAGTGGAATCTCACCGTCAAAGTGCTTTGCCCTTTCCCAAAGCGGGCCTTTTGCGCCCATGGTAAAGGCGATATCGCTGCTGCGGATGGAGAAAAGTTGCATTTGCGGCTTCAGATGAAGAAATTTCATCATTTCCTCTGTCAGACTGATTTCACCCGATTCTGAAATTACAGTCCAACAATAGAAGCGCCCCTTGTAAGGAAGAAAAGTCCCCATCAGTGCTTCATAGTGCAAAAGTTCCGGAATTTCGGTCAGAATGTGGCCGAGCTTGGAGGGCAGCAGCAATCCCTGCCTTGTTACGCAAAAGCCACCCGTGGACTTGCTCCCGGTAAACAGGTATATTCTCCCTTCATCGGCAATTCGGTACTCCTTAATGGCCTGTGTGGGGAACTGCACGCCTCCATCTGGGCGGACAACAGAGATTCCGTAAATAAATTTTCCGCCCTTGTTCATTTGCGGCATGGGCATTCATCTCCTTTAGAGAATGATTCGTGCGATCTCCATCGTCACGATTTTCAGCACAACGCCGCCGGACATCAGAAAGAACCAAATCTCCCGTGCCCGCTGCGTTTTGGCGATGGGCGTTGCAATGGCGGCTACGATAATGATCAACGCGCCGATACAGCCGATGATGGTGGGTACGCTGACAAGCGGGAAAATCCCCGGCGCGCAGCTGCCATCAATGGCGCACTGAATGGTTTTATCCAGTCCGTCCCGCGCCGCCGCAAAGCAGCAGAGCACAAGACCGAACGCCAAAAGGAGCAGGCTCCTGCGCCCCCAATACTGAATACTCGAACGGTTAACAAACGAATAACCTACAAAGCCCAATAAGGCAAGGATCATTACCGTCGTAACGGTTGTAGTTGTGTTTCCAAAGTAAAGTTTCATAATTCTTCCTCTTAACTATAGTTTTCTTTTCATCCGCATTTTCCGAATGCGTCTGCCGGAAATTATATATTCCATTCGATTTTTTACTATAAATCCAAACGAAACAGCATTTTTGTGCAGTCTCTTTTTTTCGGTGATATACGTACCTACGGCAGATCGACATTTACAACATAGTTAAAGCGGAAATAGCTTACTCGGTAATTTCAATCAGATTCCCTTCGATTCCTGCAATACAGCTTTCATAATAACCGTCGCCTGTCATTCTCGGTTCGCTCACAACAGGGTAGCCATCCTCACGCAGCCTCTGCGTCAATTCGTCAACAGCCTGTTTGCTTCCAAGACGGAACGCAATATGAATATAACCTGTATGCTCCAATGCTTTTGAATCCACCTGCACCTGCATCTGCGGCTTTGTCATAATTTCCAATCTTGCGCCGTCATCAAAGCTCAAAAAATAGGAACGGAAACCGGTCTGCTTATTGTGATAATTCTCGTCTGCTGCTGCATCGAAATATTTAACAAAGAAATCTTTTGCTTTATCCAAATTGGCCACATACATTGCAATATGCTCTATACGCACAATTGATTCTCCTCCCCTCAGCTTTCCTAAATGCATCCTATTTTAGTTTGATGTTGCTTTACATCCAGTGGCTTTATCATCGGTGATCGCAATAAAGTACGATTCGCCAAAGTGTGCTTCCCACGAAATGGGTTCTGCGTATGAATGCAAGCCCCAGCACAGCAGCGATTGCAAGAATCATCCCTATTTTCTTTTTACACATTTCGGAATCATCCTTTCTCTCGGCTTTTTACTTGTAAGGTCTGCGAGTGCAGTATGCTTATGGCAAATGCCGTTCGCAAATTGAAATAAAAGCAGTGACTGCTCATTTTTCTGCAACTCTCGGTGCAACAAATGCCGCCAGCAGTGCTATGATCAGTAAAGAGATAGCCAAATAAGTAAGGCCAATAATGAGCAATGCAATCAGCAGAACGGGAAAGCCAAGCACAAACAGCAGTGCCTTGGTAATACCCCATGCGGCTTTTATGCCGAGCAGTGCAACTTTGACTGCGAATACTATTAAGCCAATAACAAAGAGAGTGATCATTCACAGCTTTCCTTTCCAACAAGGCAAAGATTCATCAGATCAAAATCAATGTATTGTCCGCTAATTTTGAAGAATGCCGGGAAAGTGCAGAGCTTTTGAAAGCCAAACTTCTCATAAAGCCGGATGGCACGGGTGTTGTCGCTGCGCACCTCCAGATTCAATTGTTCAAACCCGTTTGCTTTGGCAAATTTCAGAATCTCTTTCATCAGCGCAGAAGCAACACCGCATCCCCACCATGTTTTTCGCACAGCAATGCCAAATTCGCCCCGGTGATTCATCCGCCGCGGCATACGTTCCAGACTGGCATCGCCGATGATCGTTCCCGCAGCTTTCGCAACAAACAGCACGTTGTCCTTGGATTGTTGCTGTGCTGCAAGCTGTTTGGCTTTTCCATCGGCATTGATGTGGATGTCCTCTGGGCCGAAGCTGAGGTTATCTGTCTCTCCGCCGATGGCCTTCATGTAGTCAAGCAGCAAAGCCGCATCCTCTGGCTTTGCTTGTTCAATTATAAATTGTTCCATATCCTTTTTCCTCGAATCAATACTCCAGAACCACTATTCTGCAACCTTCACAGCAATTTGCGGCAACGCTTGTCCGATGACCCGCTTTCAGCTCCGTAATCTGCACAAAGCCCTCTGCATTGTGCGCATTTTCAAAAGCACAGGGTACTTTCTCGGCAAAGCTGAACGCACCATCCTTGCTGGCAAATAAGTAGCCCTTCTTCGTTTCGTTTCCACATTTGGGACACAACATTTTTCATTCCTCCATTGTTCGATTTTGTGTATGGTACCAGTTGAGCACGGCACTTAAGTTTTCAGCTTTGACCCGCTCGCCGCCGCACCGCATCATGTCCAGCATATCGTCTTCCGCAGGTGTGCGGTCGTTCTTTGCGGCAAGGCTCTTGCCGGTAGCCTTGACCATGATCTCCATCATGAGCCGATACACGCCGTGCAGCTTTTTGACATTGAAATTTCCTTGCAGGGTGAACAGCGGAATCGCGGCGGGGACAGCCGACTTTTCCCGCACGCTTTCCGTTTGCGTCCCGGTCTGCCCCATGCCGACCCCACAGACGGCAAGTACCTGATAACGCTTGGCGGCTGTGGCATAGCCCTTGACAGCACCTGCCATGATCCAACCCAGATAGATCACATCTGCGCCGGGGTGAACCTTTTTTCTGGCCTCCGCCAGCGAAAAGGAGGGAAGCCCTGTTTCCTGTGCCAGCAGTTTGGCGTAGCGCTCGGTGCTGCCGGTATTGGTGGTATAAATGATCGCGTTCATAAAATCCTCTTTTCAAAAAATAAGACGCAGCGCATGACCGATCTTCCGGTCAGCACTGCGTCTTAGCGTCTGGCTGAGGTTTTATTTTTATCACGTGATAGTTTTGCGCATTGATAATGCTTTCCTGCCTGCACTTGGGGCAGAACAGCGGAAAGTTACGCAATACTGTGTCCGGGAGCAAGCGTGCGCGAGTCTTTGCGCCGCAAATAGGACACAAAATCCATTTTTCATCTGCTGTATTCATTTTTCACCTCGTTCAATGTTAAAGGTACGGAAGAACAGCTTTACATGGGCGTCCAGCTTTTCAAGGCTTTCGGCTTCTCGTTCCGGCTGACGGTCGCAGACGCTAAGCAGGGTGATGACCGGGGAAACGTACATCCACGCCAATGTATCCGGGTCCTCATTCCGAATTTCGCCGCCTGCGATCAGGGAGCGGAAAATACCTGCATGGTAAGAGATCATACGGTCCACATAGCGTTCCGAGAACAGTGCTGCAAGCTCCGGGGAGCGGAACTGCTCCAGCGTCATCATCCGGCGGAACTGGCTGACCTGCTTATCGTGCAAAGAATACAGGAAGATCTGCCGTACTTTGTCCGCAAGAGCTTGCTCCGGGATATGAGAAAACGTAGGGCAGTCCTGCTTAACATTCTGCACATGAATGTCGATTCTGCCCGTATCTCTTTCGTAGTGGGCAGCCGTTGATTCCACGATGGCATCAAAAATCGCCTGCTTGCTGGGGAAGTGGTTGTATAGCGAGGGTGCCTTAATACCCACCGCTTTTGCAATCTCGCCCACACTGACGGCATCGTATCCTTTGGTCGAAAACAGTTCCAGAGACTTTTCCAGAATGCGCTGCTTGGTATCTTCCATTTTCCTTCGCCCTTTGCTAACTAATATTTGTTAGTTCTACTATAATCAAAAAAGTTCCCATTGTCAAGAGTTTTTTTAAGACAATGGGAACAAAATCGTTACCGCAGGCCAACGGCATCCATGATCGCTTCAATGCTTTCCACAGGCTGATTTCCCCAGTTATGTTCAACATCTTCCAAGCCAACCGAGGAAAGTAAGTCCTCTGCATCATCGCTTAAAAGTTTCTGGTAGGCATCATCCACAAGTTTCAGCTTATCGGAAAAAGCGACTTGTTCATCATTTCCCTTGTCTATAAGCCAATTTACGGTAGCTTCCCGAATCTCAGCAGGGTCAAGCCCTGTATTGGTTCCCCAATCCAGCAGTTTTGTGGCGGCTTGCACGGCTGTCATGTAAGAGCCTGCGGTGCCGATACTTACAGTTTGGTTGATCTCGTCCAGAATGGGCAGTTCCAGCACTGTCACATCTGACGCAGATTCGGACGGAGCATCTGCGCTCTCCATAGAAGCAGCAGAAGAAGGTACCGATGGTTCAGTTGACACAGCCGATGATGGCGAGGTTTGGGAGCAGGCGCACAAAAGCACTGCCGCAAGGACGGATATACAAATTACGTTCTTTTTCATATTGAACTCCTTTCAACCGTGATAGTCTCCCGTAGCAGAATCTACGCAAACATAGGGCACGGTTTTTCCATCAATTTTGACGTAGACCTGATAGACGCCATCACCGAGATCTTCGTAGTATTCTGGGGTGACATTGTAATTTTCCCAAAGGCTTTTTTCAAAATCGGCTTTCCAGCTTTCATCAGAAGAAACTGCGCTTTCTGCCAAATCTTCCGATTCGGCAGGGGATACCTGTTCCTGAGCCACGCTGCTTGCAGAAGCAGCGGCATCGGAAGAACTCGTTGTTCGACTGCAAGAGGAAAAAACGAGTGGTGCTGCAAGGGCAATGCAGATAACTGGGACTGCATTTTTCAAAATAAGATCCATAATTGATAACCTCCTTGGATAAAAGACGTAAGAGATGTAAGTTGAACTGCCAATGATTTTTTCTCCTATTCTTGATAAAAATGCTCTAATTGTGGTCTGCATCGCAGAAATACGCTGGCAAGTTCCGGGTCAAAATGCGTTCCGGCATCCTGTGCAATAATGGAAAACGTTTTATCAAACGAAAACGCTTCCTTATAGCAGCGTTTTGACACCAAGGCGTCAAACACATCGGCCAGCGCCATGATACGCGCTTCTACTGGAATCTCTGTGCTTTTCAGCCCGCAGGGATAACCTGTTCCATCCACTTTTTCATGGTGGTAATGCGCCACATTGACCGCCACAGTCACAAAATCGGGAGCTTCCACATCGGTCAAAACTTCTTTTACGATGCGGGCACCGATGGCCGGGTGTTCTTTCATCTTCGCATATTCTTCCGGGGTGAATTTGCCCTGTTTGCGCAGAACGGCATCATCAACGCCGATTTTTCCTAAATCGTGCATGGGGGCACTGCGCACAACCAGATGCAGAAATACCGGATCGAATCCCAAATCCGCTTTCAAAAGTTCATCTGCAAAAATGCGGACAACGGTGCTGGTACGCTTGATATGTCCGCCTGTACTTAAATCGCGGGATTCAATGATCTGCGCCATACCAAGGATGATTTTTTCCTGAATGGATGCAATCTGTTGGGTTTTGGCATCAACTTCTTCCGTCAATTTCTGATTGTAGTGCTCAAATAATTCCAACGCCTGATAATGTTCCGTTTCGTCCCGAAGTTCCACCACAAACCCGGAACGCTTGCCGTAGTAGTTTTGCAAGGTGTGGATCATCCCATCATAGGTTTTTCCGCTCTGCGTAAAAGTAGTGATTTTTTCATGTTCATGACCGCCGCTGGATACTCCGTGATAATGGGTCTGCGAAAACTGTATCACGGGTTCCAGAATAGCATCCTGAAATGCTGAATCCGGGTTTTGAATCATTTGCCCGATTCTGTAGTTTTTCACAAAGGGAAAAATGCTTTCCGCATACGGATTGCATCCCATATATTGCCTGTGCAGGCCGAATGCGATGAAGCCGACTTTTTCAAGCTGTTCATGGATAATGTCTTTGTTTTCCTCGATAGTGAATAGATTAGATTGATAGGTTTGCAGGTAAGAAACCGCCATCAGAAGCACATACAGAAGCGGCATGATTTCTGCCTTCCAATGCAGAGCACGCTCTAAGATGTACCCTGTGATGGCCAACAGAAAAGAAAGCATCATGATGGCGATGCTCTTATGGTCAACCGATTTCTTTTTTCGGACGGTATGGGCAGCTACCATAAGTGTCAGCAGATAATAAAGGTACATCGAGACGAGGTAGAGCAAGTGGAATGGGCCGTAATCTTTTGTCAGATAGATCACTTGCTCATCAGCGTGAAATACGATATTCCGATAGAATAAGTCGTTGTGCCCGATAGCGCAGACCATCCCATACAACACGATTTGGAGCGAACACATCATAGCCAGCAAAAAACGGCTGATACGAACCCTACACACTTCGCAGACCGTAATAAAATAAAGCATAGGGAGAAAGCACGCAGCAACATAAAGAATTTTTGTGGCAAGAACTGCTTCCGTCAGGTTGGATGCCCCTGCAAGCGCAAGATAGCCGCCGTTTGAGATAATAACGATCAGCAGAGCGGTGCGTTGTACAACACTCTGACGCGCATCAGATACACTTTGCCATAAGAAAAGTGAAAAGGATAGTAAAAAGCAAACAAGATAAAATCCCTTCATGGTTTTCTCCCCTAAAACAAAAGACGCAGCACAAAACCGATTCTTTCGGCTTGCACTGCGTCTAAGCGTCTGGCATTATGATATGATAAAGATTTCAGGCTGTCAATAGAAAGTGTCGTATGATGCAGAATTCCGGCGGTAAGCTGCAAATGAACGCTTGACAACCAGCATTACAACGACTATAGTATAGCTAACGAACGTTTGTTCGTCAAGAGTCTTTGTTTCAGTGTGACGCAAGACGCAGTGCTGACCAATGTTTTGGTCAAGGCTGCGTCTTTTTATTATGGAGGAAAACAAAATGAAACAACATTCTCGGTATCAGACGGCCCGACATCTTCTGATCTTTTGGACGCTCTTTGTAGCCATCGGCGCAGTAGGCGGTGCCCTTGGGATGCTGCTGGACCCCAGCGGAAAGCTGATGGGGATGGATACCATGCTCCCATATTTTCAGAGTTTGCCCTTTGCAGAAATCGTCTTTCAGGATTTCACCTTTTCTGGCTACGCACTGCTGATTGTAAATGGCCTCACAAATCTAATCGCTGCCGGGTTGCTGCTTGCAAAAAAGAGAGCCGGCGTTATCGCAGGCGGCATCTTCGGTGTGACACTCATGTTGTGGATCTGCATCCAGTTTTATATGTTCCCGTTGAATTTCATGTCTACGGCGTTTTTTGTGATCGGTTTCTGTCAGGCGGCGACCGGCTATGCAACATGGGTATTTTATCAGCAGGAGCAGTTCACCGTCCGGGAAGCGGACTATCCCAATATCGGGACGAATCCGAAACGGCTGGTGGTCTATTTTTCACGGATGGGCTATGTGAAAAAGCAGGCGATGGAAGAAGCAAATCGGACAGGTGCCGCTCTCTATGAAATTCGCTCTACGGAACGCACAGAGGGAACACTGGGCTTTTGGTGGTGCGGACGCTATGGGATGCACCGCTGGGCAATGCCCATTGAACCTGTGAGCGTTGACCTGATGCGGTACGACCATGTGACGATTTGTTCTCCCATTTGGGTCTTTGCACTGGCTGCTCCTGTACGCAGCTTCTGCCAGCAGGCATCCGGGAAGACCAAGGAAGTGGACTACATTCTGGTACATCACCAGAACAGCCGCTATGAGAATGCGGCGCAGGAGATGGATGCACTGCTGGGGATCAATCATACGCAGCTTCGCAGTATTCTGTGCAGGGAGGGCGTTTTCCGCAGGGTTTGATCATTCGCCGGATCCCATGTGCCGCAACCGTTCCATCAGACGCAGATGTTCCAGAAAACTTTTCTCTTTGAGGATGGCGATGCCTTGCTCCTCGTCCCCAAGGATCAGCAGATTATCCCCCGGTTGTATGTCAAATATCTTCCGTGCATTTGCAGGGATGACGATCTGCCCTTTATCTCCCACTTTCACCATGCCGAAAACGTGTTTTCCTTTGGGTGGCACTTCCAGCCCTAAGTTTTCCCGGTCGGTTTTCTCGTAGTTCACGAGGTCATCCATGGAAACGCCGAAAATATCTGCCAGCCGCTTGCACCGTTCAATGTCCGGCAGAGATTCTCCGGTTTCGTATTTTGATAAGGTCTGGCGGGTCACTCCGATTTTTTCTGCCAGCTCGTCCTGTGAGTAACCGTGGATCTTACGAAGCGAGACCAAATTGTCCTTAAACACGTTTTTTCTCCTTTCCCATTCCAAGGACGCACCAGCGCAGAATCGGGATTCGACTGATGAGTTCATTCAGCAGAAACGCGCCCACAAAGGCACCGATGCCCACGAGCAGATAGACCAGCACTTCCGGCGTGTCCGGGGCGTGTTCGTGCAGTTCATACGAGATCACAGCAATGGGCAGATAATGAAAAATGTACAAACCCCATGACTTCTTCGCCATCCAGCGTGTGAATGCGGTTGAGGTATCGGCATAATTTCTCATCGTTGTGAGGATACCGAGGATCGCGATCCAGCAATAAACGCAGGCATGGATGTTGTTCAGAACCGGTGCAATGGCGTAATTTCTACCAAAATAGCGCACGGTATACGAGATGCCAAGCACAGCCGAGGCTGCGTCAAACATCCACCACCACTTGCACAGCCGTTCCATTACTTCCTCGTGGGAAAACAGAAAATAGCCTGCAAAGAAGCAGAATCCATAAATGCCGAACCGATAAACGGTGACGACCGGGGTGTTCAATACCTGTGCCGAGCCATAAACAACGATCGTCAACATCAGGATGCTCCAGACCGGTGCTTTGGAACAGAAGTTCCAGACCCGGTCTTTTTCAATTTTCCGAACCACAAGCAAAAGCATGGAGAACAGCCAGAGCATCTGGATGTACCACAGAGGTCCTACACCAGACAGCACGGTGATTAGATATACTATAGGCATCGGAAGGCCCGCAATGTTCAGTCCGCCGCCAATTTTCAGATTATAGATACCAAGAAGCCACTGGAACACGAACAAGCCAATCGTGGACGGAACCAGCAGCTTGCGGGTTTTATCTTTCAAAAATTGTTTTGTAGTATGGCTTTGCAGATAGTACCGTGCGCTCATCCCCGACACAACAAACAGCAATGCCATGAACCAAGGGTAGACCAGATATTGAAAGCAATCCTGTAACTGATGCTCCCGGAAGGGGCCAATCACACCAAAAGGCTGCACGCCATTGAACATATAGACCACATGGTAGATCACCACTAAAACCACCGTCATCCAGCGAATATTATCCAGATACAGCTTTCTTGCAGGGTTCATGACATTCCCACCTTTGCAATGATTTTTAACACAGTATAGCACAAAGTCTTTTTCTTTGCGACCAACTTTCCTTGGCGAAAACATTCGGTTTTTGTTAAGATTCGTTGCGGCTCATCTGAATCTGCAAACAAAACGAAAGACTTCGCCGTAAACGGAACACAGCTTACGCAAGCAATGCCGTCGTATATACAACGGCGACTTTTGCGTTGCAAAATGCTTGTTGGGGGAGTGCCCCAACCCCCTTAAATCTGCATTTTCAATGCAGGCTACGCCTCCCTGCGGGATGCTTTTGAGGATGTCAATCGGCACATCCTACGAAAAATCCGGTTCCTTTTTGGCGTAAGGGTCAATAGAAGAATTTGATGGTTCATGGTACAATAGCAGACATTGCGTGTTGTGTGGTTTGCACACGAACATAGTGAAAAGGAGCTGTTGAACGTGGATACGATCTATCTACTGCCCGGTGAGGAACGCTGCGTTGATTTTCGAGATGCTAATGGTGTCCCGAAAGTACACTACACTTACTGCTCCATCCGTGGCAAACTTTTCAACTGCACCTGCTGCACAAAGGCCGAAGCTCAGCGGCTATGTGAAGATTGGCTTGTAAAACAGGACCGCTGCTACATAAACTAAAAAATACCGCCGAGGATGCCTCCCAACTGGGAAAGCTCCTCGGCGGTATTCGTTTATCGGGTCTGTGTTTTCTCGGTGGTTTTTTTTCCTCCGCAAAAAATCGTTTCACATTTTTCTGTGCCCGGACCAGTTCCTGCATCTCATTCCGTGCCTTGCGGTAGTCCGGGTAGGCTGATTTCTTTTTGGTCAGCAGTTCTGCGAACTCCGCATCCAACTCCTTGACCTTCGGCAGCTTTTGCAGCCCTGCCTCGTCAAAGGCAGCCTTCGCCGCCTTGTGCAGAGTAATCTCCTCCCGATGGGCTTCCAGAAATGCTTTGCTGTACCCGGCTTTCCGATAAGCGGTGTACACCTCACGGGTCTTGGCATAGTTGATGATATGGGTTTTCAGCACGGCGATCTCCGTCAACCTCGCTTCTGCCGCCTTGATGGAATCGCCCATGGCATGATAGCGTTCCGTTGCCGCCGCTGCACGTTCCCACAGCTCTTCGGCACTGCTGATTTTCTGCACCTGCAAGAACAGCAGCGTCTTGGACATTTCTTTCAGGTTGAACTTGGTCGCCCACTTTTTGTAGCCGACGCTTTTGCCCTCTGCCATTTTCCCTGAATGTCCACCAGCAACTGGAAGGGTTGTTCTTTGGGTGGCTTCTTCTGATAGGGCTTGTGCTCAGCCTTTCCCTCCAGCACTGCCTTGATCTCGTCCTCGTTATAGCCGGTGCCCAGAGTGCGGAAACGGATAAATCGTTTCTGTCCCTTGCCCTTCACCGCTGTGTGCTTGCCACGCTTCACCTCATATCCCTGATGCTCCAGCTTTTGCAAAAACGTTTCGTAATTCTCCGGCTTTTCTGCAAGAATGGTGTCGATGATTCCGCATAGGCGGTCACGGGTGCTTTCTTTGGGCGGGTAGACGATGCGCTTCTGCCGTTCCCGATAAGGCTTGTACTCGATGGTGGAGAGCTGGTGCTCCAAGCAGATCAGATCGCTCAACCGCTGCACCGCAAAGGAGGAAAGCCAGAAATTTTTGAATTTCCGGGTCCCATCCAAGGCAGTGGAATTATAAATAATGTGGTTGTGGATGTGCGCCCGGTCGGTGTGGGTGGCAACGATAAAAGCGTGTTTGCCCTTCAAAAAACGTTCGGCAAACTCGTAACCGATGCGGTTGGCTTCTTCTGGCGTAACCTCCCCCGGCTTGAAAGACTGCCGCACCTGATAAGCGATAACATCACTTTTCTGGCTGCGCCCGGTGGTCTGCTCGTACAGCCGTTTCGTCAGCAGAAATTCTTCGTCCACGGTCAGCGGGCTGCACTGATAGCTGCTGACCAGTTCG
>ERZ1026854.1280-NODE-1280-length-16214-cov-3.962745_pt1 | contig 16214 bp, 20 predicted proteins | sample MGYA00380157_ERZ1026854 | MGnify/ENA primary metagenome ERZ1026854 (study PRJEB33269, sample SAMEA4719793) | human gut metagenome | biome: human-associated habitat; feature: organic feature; material: feces | place: Cameroon | collected 2013-10 ...
AATTATAATAGAACAATCTAAGAAAGGAACCAACCATGCTGGAAAAATATCAACCTCAAAAAGTATTCCACTACTTTGAACAAATATGCCGGATACCTCATCCATCCTATCACTGTGAAGCCATCAGCAACTATCTGATGGATTTTGCCAAAGCGCATGGGCTGGAGGCCTATCAGGATCAATTTTACAACGTGATCATCATAAAAGAAGCATCAGCCGGCAAAGAAGAGCTTGAACCGATCATGATACAGGGACATATGGATATGGTCACCGTAAAGGATGACGGCATCCAGATTGATATGCAGAAAGAAGGATTGCAGCTTGCTATAGATGGTGATTATATCTATGCCAAAGGTACCAGTCTGGGAGGTGATGACGGCATTGCCGTTGCTTACGGGTTGGCACTTTTAGATGATGATACCTTGAGCCTGCCACGTATCGAGCTGGTTGTGACAACCGAAGAAGAGGTTGGTATGGAAGGAGCAACGGGAATTGACCTGTCTGTCTGCAGAGCCAACCGTATGCTCAATCTGGATTCGGAAGATGAAGGAGAGTTTGTCGTTGCCTGTGCCGGCGGTATGCGGGTTCATGCGGACATGGAAGCAGGAGAAAAACTTCCCCTGACAGAAAATGAACTTTTATATTGCATTGAAGTCGGTGGCCTTGCCGGTGGACATTCGGGAACCGAGATCATCCGTCATAGTGCCAATGCCTGTAAGGTAATTGGCAGTGTATTACACGGCCTGTGGGCAATGGATTGTCCGTTTATGATGATGGATTTAGAGGGTGGAACCAAGGATAATGCAATCCCGATTTATGCAAAAGCTTTGATTGCTGTATCAAAAGAGAGGAAGGATCAGATTAAAGCATACATTGATAAGCTGCATGAGAATTTTAGAAAGCAATATGGAGCCACAGATCCTGACGGATATGTTAAATGCAGTGAAGTCGAGCCAGCTGATCGAAACGATATGCAAAGCTGCTTGCAGAATACTAAAAAAGAAATCCTGCTCTTTTCAAAAGAGCGTACAAGGCAGATCATAGACTTTCTCTGCGAGGTTCCAAACGGTGTCCAAAGCATGTGCACAGAAATGCCGGAGCTTCCTCAGACCTCTCTGAATCTGGGCATTATGAAAGGTGAAGCAGACGGTATTCATTTTGATTTTTCTTTAAGAAGCAGTGTATCTGCAGAAAAGAAGGAACTCTGTGATAAAGTATGTGAAATCATAGATAAATATGAAGGAACCTATGAGCTGGGCGGTGACTATCCGGCGTGGGAATACAAAGCAGATTCTGCCTTGCGTGAACATCTGGTAAGAGTGTATGAAAAGCAGTATGGTAAACTGCCGGAGGTTTTATCCATACATGCCGGACTGGAATGCGGTATTTTAGCATCGAAAAAGCCGGGACTTGACTGTGTGTCGGTCGGACCGGATATTCTTGATATTCATACGACCAGAGAGCGGCTTAGCATATCATCTGTACAGCGAGTATGGAAATTTTTAGTGGAGGCTTTGGAAACATTATGAGTAATATTATATTGATCGGTATGCCGGGGGTCGGTAAAAGTACGGTAGGAGTTGTTTTAGCAAAAAAATTGGGTTATCAGTTTGTTGATTCGGATTTGATCATTCAGGAAAAAGAAAAAAGGCTGCTGCATGAAATTATTGAGCAGGAAGGTATTGACGGTTTCATTGAAATCGAGGATCGGATAAATGCTCAGATTGATATAAAAAATACTGTTCTTGCTACCGGAGGAAGTGCCGTATATGGAGAGAAGGCAATGAAGCATTTTGCGGAGTGCGGTACGGTTGTATATCTTTCTCTTCCGTATGAAGAGCTTTGTGACAGGCTTGGAGATCTGAATGAACGTGGCGTAGTTATACAAAACGGACAGAGTTTGCTTGACCTGTATCAGGAGCGTGTTCCCTTATATGAGAAATACAGTATGATCACTGTTGACTGTCATCATAAACAGATCCGGGAGATTGTAAATGAAATTACGAAGTACATGGCTGATAGCGTTGCTTCGGAATGATTGTATCAATGCACACATGCCGGAACAAACCTTGTATCAGAATGATCATACAGCTACTCTGCATATTTTAATAAGCGGTACAGATATATTTTCAGATAATTACCATCCGGACACAGCTTTCGTTCCGGATGCCACTGCAGCCCGAGAATTGGCAGCTCTGTATGGATAAAACCTTCAATTGTTCCGTCGGAAGCGTGCATAAACGGATAAAGTCCGGGTGCCGTTTTCAGGATACATTGATGGTGGGCACTGTTAATGTATCCCGGAGTACAGTTATCAAAGATAGAAGTTAACATAGGATAACCTTCGAAGAGTTCGTAGTTGCAGCTATGATAATTGTCAAAGCCGTTCTGGGCCTGATGCAGCAACAGCCTGTCTGGAGACATGTTCTGCAGCAGAGTACCGCCGAATGCGATGTTGATCAATTGCATACCCTTGCAGATGCCGATGACGGGCTTTTTCTTTTTTATAAAATAATCAAGATAGGAAAGCTGTACAAGATCAAGCTTTTCATCAATATTATGACTTCCTTTATTTTCTTCATGAAGATAATAAGGAGAGATATCGCCACCGCCCGGCAAAATCAGGGCATCTGCAAAAGAAAGAAGCGGAAGTGCGGATGACTGATCAGGGATTGCGTTATTTAGCAGTTCCAAAGTGTCTGTGACAATGGGATAATAGCCCAAAAAGCGAACTGCCTGCACATAGTTGCGGGTTTTATTTTGATGTCCGACGATCAGAATGAAGTGGATTGCCATAAAGAACCTTATTTACACTGATTTTCATAAACTTATTTTAATATATGATGCTTATTGAAAAAAGTTGTGCTATACTTTACACAGAATGTGGGAAATATTTTCAATGACTATGTAAAAAGAGGGTATGATTATGTTACAGGAAGTATTTGAATTATTGATGAAGGTGCATGAGGGAATGCATATTGTTACCATCGGTCTTTTGGATGGGACTGCAATCCACCGTGCACATACTACAAAGGGGAGTAGTGATACCGTAGTTGAATTAAAGCTGGATAAGATGGATGTTGGCTATGTGACTTTTAGCAAGCACACATGCAACAGTTATATCAACAATCAGGGACAGATTACCACCCAGACAAATTTTAACAGCATTCTGGCTATTCCTTACAGCAATATTTCGTATGTTGAATTTTCATATGATGAAGAATAAGAGATTACAGGATATTTATTTTATGATCGGGAGAGCTGCATGACTGTTTCAGATTATATAGCGATCAAAAAACAACAGCATACAACCATGTGCGCAGCAATTTTATATCCGGATGGAGAAATAGAAGCATGTGCTTCCAGTCATTTAAAAACAATGATTGACCATTTGGGAAACGAAATCTGGAATCAGATTCCCAAGGATGAATCCCCATTGTTCTGGCTGACAGGTTATATGGGGGTTGTTTTAATTGATTATGAAAATCAGGTATATAGCGAAGCGCTTAGTGATGAGCAAAGAGAGGCTTTGCAGCAGATGTATCTTTCAGAGGTGCTCATAAAGCACCCCTGTGTAATTCATTTTGGAAATCGTGCACTTGGTATTTGCAAAAGTGAACAATAAAGATCAGGCTTCAGGTTCTGCAGCTTCCGTGGTTATGGAATCGTCAGGTGTTGAAGTATCGGTTGTATTTTCCGGGGGATTTTCCTGTGTGGATGAGTCCTCCGGATTATTTGTATCTGTGGTCGGTTCGGTGTTATCGGCAGCATTATCTGCAGGTGCCGGCTCTTTGGTAACCCAACGATAGAAAAATGCGTGGTTGCCGATCATGTTGTATTCGGCAATGTTGTAATAGTCAGCATAATATTTTGTCATGAAAAACAGATAGTCGCCCACGCTTGCTCCGTTTAAAACCTCTTGTGCAGCCTGCATACAGGTACTGTTCGGACCCTTGGCAATGATGAGTTCGACCTTGCCGGAGCGGTATGAAGCAAACTGGTTGGTCTGCGTGATGACGCCAACGATGCTGTTGGGGAAAACAGAGCTTTTGACGCGGTTCATAATAACGGTACCTACGGCTAACTTTCCGGTGTAGGATTCGCCATCTGCCTCAGCCTGTATGGTTGCGGCGAGCCATTCCAGCTCGGAAGCAGAAGCAGTATAGGAACCCGAAAAATCTTCCTTTTGTCCCTTTGCAGCCATTTCAGCCTGTTGTTTGGCGATTTTCTGTGCCAGTTCGGCCTGAGCCGCAGCCTGAGCGGCCTGCAGTCCGGACATTTTTTTGTCCAAAAGTTTGATCTGATTATCGTAGTCTTTTAGTTTTTCATTTTCGCTGGCAAGCTCGTTGTTGGTATCGGACAGCTCTCCCTGCACCTTTTGTGTCAGATCTGCGAGCTCTGACTGCTTCTGATCCAGCTCGTTTTGGTAGGAGTCAAGCTCTGTCTGTTTTTCTTCAAGCTTTTGTGCCTTTTCAGAGATCCTGCTCTGGATATTCTGATAAGAAGTGATCAGATCCTGTTCATATTGTAAAAACGCTGTGACATATTGCGCCTTTGTCAGGAAATCCTTGATGGATGAGCTGTTGTACAAAAGCATGATCAATGAATCGCGGCTGCCATTTTCATAAGAAGCCTGCAGACATTTTTTCAGATTCTCATAGATAAGCTTTTCATCTGCCTGAGCCTGTATCAGTTCATTGTTGAGGGAAACTATGGATTGGGAAGTTTCCTGCAGGGAACTTTGTACATCCGAGATTTCTCCGTTGATGGAATTCATCATGGAGGCATAGTTCTGATACATCTTCTGCAGATCCTTTGACTGTCCGGCAAGCTCGTCCACATTGTCCTTGGAGGCCTCCTTTTGCTCTGCCAGTTTTTTTAATGCATCCTGAGTTTCTTTCTGCTGTATTTCCAGATCGGAGATAGTGGCTTCAATCTCGGTTGCCTGAACGGTCATCGGAGAGAAGGTTGAAAAAAGTATTCCGGATAAAAGTATAATTGAAAAAACAATATTTAATTTCCTTTTTTTATTGATACGATTAAATGGAATCATATGCGTCTCCTTTGCTTTATTTTAAGCTTATATAGGGAATTTTGTCAAATTATGTTTACTTGTTATGTCGACCTGATCTGTCAGCTCGGGATCAATGGCATGTCTGGCTGCAGAGAAAGGTCAGAAATTCCATGATAAAGCATTGAAAAGACCGAAAAAGTGTGAGAAAGTACTGTAGTGGATACATATCATACGGATAATGATACAAAGGAGTTTTCAAGATACATGAATAAGGAAGAGCGTAAAAAGGAAAAAGAAGAACTGCATGAAGAGCTGTTGGCGGGAAAAACGGAAATCCGTAAGGCACTGTCGGAAACCATGGATCCAAATGGGGACAAAAAGATTTCATTAAAGGAGATTTTTCATGAAATGTTTTCCATCAGGAAGGACGTTGCAACGCGTGAACAGATCCGGGAAAGTCTCATTGGTGGAGGAAGAGTGACAGGAACCAATATGTGTCTTCTGGTACTGGCTATCCTGATCGCTTCCATTGGACTAAACGTCAATTCCACGGCTGTCATCATTGGTGCCATGCTGATTTCACCATTGATGGGAACCATACATGCTTTTGCATATGGCACAGCCACCTCCGATTCTGCGCTGAGTGTGCGTTCTGTACTTGGATTTGCCATGCAGGTTCTGATCAGTCTTTGTGCATCGACGCTCTATTTTACGATATCGCCGCTTTCTGATGCCACGTCAGAGCTTTTAGCAAGGACGCAGCCGACCATTTGGGATGTATTGATCGCAATATGCGGTGGTGTGGCGGGAATTATCGGTGTGACCAGAAAAGAAAAATCCAATGTTATTCCGGGTGTGGCAATCGCAACTGCACTTATGCCACCTCTTTGCACCTGCGGTTACAGTATTGCGAATAGACAATGGAAGATGCTTTTGGGAGCAGGGTATCTGTTTGCTGCCAATACTTATTTTATATATCTGTCAGCCGTGATCATTTTGATCATCCTGGGTGTGCCAAAGGTAAAAGAAGTGGATGCTAAGCGGGCAAAGAGGATGAAACGTTTATTGATCCGAAATTCCATTATCATGATCATTCCGAGTGTTCTTGTTGCGTATCTCATGGTACATGATGCTTCAAAAGATGAAAACACGTTGACGGGATTTGATACGACGGTTTCCGTCAAGGCATTGTCAGATGAGCTGAATGTCCTTTGTCCGGAAATTGCTTCTGTGTCTGTAGGACAGCTGGATGAACTGGATAAAAACGGAGAGCCGGTACAGAAAAAGGTAATTTTACTGCGAACGGATGCTGATGTCGAATCTTCCGATTTTCAGGAATACTTTGCAATTATAAAAAAATGGCTGGAAGTAAAATATGAAGACTATGAAATAAAATTGGAAAGCGTAAATTGATCAATATAAAAATAAATTAGTTGATGCTAATTCAGACTAATGACAGATATAGATTGGCTGATATCAAACTGGAATTATTACAGCAATGAATTGACCAATACAAAACATAATGAGGTAAAAAATGGACAGAAATCTTACAACCCTGTGTTATATAGAAAAGAATGACCGCTATCTGATGCTTCACAGGGTAAAAAAAGAGCATGATATCAATAAGGATAAATGGATTGGGATTGGCGGACATCTGGAAGAGGATGAGACACCGGAGGAGTGCCTGTTAAGAGAGGTCAGGGAAGAGACCGGACTGACATTGACAGACTGGGAGTTTCGCGGAATTATCACGTTTATGTCCGATCAGTTTCATACTGAGTATATGTTTTTGTATACATCCCATTCATTTTGCGGCGAGCTTGCAGATTGTGATGAAGGTGTGCTAGAATGGGTGGACAAAAAGGCGGTATATCAGCTGCCAATCTGGAAAGGAGATAAGATATTTTTCAAACTGTTGGATACATCTTCAGACTTTTTTTCTCTGAAACTAAGGTATGAGGGAGAAGAGTTAGCAGAGGCTGTCCTAAACGGAAAGGAAGATATGTTAAGCATTGTATCATGATAAGAAGGATGCATACGGACGAATTTGACCGGGTATTTTCCATTATGGAAAACAGCTTCCCATCAGATGAATACCGGACTTATGAGGAGCAGAAAAAGCTGCTTTTAAATAAAAAATATGACATATATACATTTATTATAAAAGAAAGAATACAGGGATTCATTTCGGTCTGGAAATTCGATGATTTTTTGTATATAGAGCATCTGGCAGTAGATGCAGACTGCCGCAATCACGGAGCAGGAGCGAAGCTTCTTGATGAGATGAAAAATCTGTTTCCGGGAAGGATCTGCCTGGAGGTGGAGCTGCCGGTCACGGAGATGGCTAAGCGCAGGATCGGATTTTATAAACGAAACGGTTTTAGCGTCAATGATTATCCATATATGCAGCCAGCCTATTCTAAAGAAAAAAATCCGATAGAGTTAAGGATCGTTTCCTCACAGGGACTGCTTTCCGGAGAGGAGTTTGTCGATGTCCGGGATGCGCTTTACAGAGAGGTGTATCATAAATACGAGTAGATTGTAGTATGCGAATAACCTTATGGATGATATGGAAATACTGTAAATATCAGAGTTGATAGAATATGGAGAAAAAGAAAATGAGTGATATTATGAAAAACATCAACAAAGCAGAGGTTTTAAAATTAAAAGAAGAGGTTGCTTATGGTGAAGGACAGGTAGTCAGCAAGACTCTGGTACAGAATGCAGCAGTTAGTGTTACCTTATTTGCTTTCTGGAAGGGTGAGGAAATCAGCACCCATGAATCCGGCGGAGATGCTTTTGTGACCTGTCTGGATGGAACTGGAGAAGTGACCATCGATGGTGTGGATTATACACTTACTGAAGGTGATTCCATTGTAATGCCGGCCAAGCATCCCCATGCTGTCAGAGGCAAGGCCAACTTCAAAATGCTGCTGGTTGTTGTGTTCTAACCGGATGCAGATTTTATAACTGCAGACTAAAATTCCATGGAGGTGAGCGGCAGCTGGACACAAAGTGAGATATCACTGGTCTCAAAGTATTCAGCTAACTGCAGCAATTCCTTTTGGGACTTTACGCATACAGATGATAGATCCCGGACATTTTTATTCAGAGGGGCAAAAAAGTTGTCCCAGTGAATTGGAATAACAATGTCCGGTTTTACTTTTTCTACGGTTTCTTTAAAAAAAGTCTGCCTGGTCTGCCGGTTGGCAGAGGACATGCCTCCGATCGCCAGATACAGGACATCGGCATGAACGTTGTCCAGCTGGTGCTCAATGTAATTGAAGCTCGGCCGGATCAAATAGGTTTTGCCTTGATTCTCAACGATAAAATCATAGGATCCACCTTCTTTAAAGCTGCGTCTGCGCGCAGGCTGGACCAAAGGCTTATCAATCGTTTTACCCAGATCATTGTTGTAAAAGTGTGCCTTGGAATGACAGGACGGAAGCACTGTGATCGTAAAATTACCAATTGTGAATTTCTGAAAAGGATGATACAGGTTTAATTTTTCTTCCGGTACATTTCCACCGCGCAAAACATTGAGGGCAGATTCGGAACCATAGGCGTCGGCACCGCATACCTTTGCAAAATAAGATGCGTCCAGAATGTGGTCATAGTGCGAGTGGGAAATAAAAATGGCACGCAACCGGTCGATGTGATGAAGCTTTATGATATGATTTACCAGTGCTTCGTTGGTTTTGAGCCGGTGTAAAAAGGCCTTGTTGATAGACGGTCTTGTAACATGTGCGTCAAATAAAATCTGATCCTTCCCGTCATCAAATAACAGTACGGTTGTGCCAAGATAGGTTACTTTCATGAGTATCGCTCCTTTGCTGTTATTTTAGCATTGTACCGTTGTTTTGACAAATTGAGCTTGGAATAATAGAATTTTTTCAATTAGAAGTATGGAAAAGAAGCTTGCCTGAAAAGAGACTTGCAAATATAGCGACTTAATGTAAAAATAGAAATTGGTGTTCAATTACAGGATGAAATTTTATGATGACTGTCTGCACAGATCAGGACAGTCAAAGAAAAGAGAGGATTTTATGTTAAAACAATTATCTATTTATGCGGAGAATAAAAAAGGAAATCTGCAGCATATTACCAATACCCTGGCACAGGAAAACATCAATATCTGGGGATCTGTCACAAATGATAGTGCGGAGTATGGCATTATCCGTATGGTGGTATCAGATGCAGAAAAAGCCAAGGATGCTTTGGAAGCGCAGGGATATTTATGCAGACTGACCAATATCATCGGTGTGGAAATGGATGATGAGGTCGGAAATCTCAATAAGCTTCTGCAGACTTTATATAGCAGTAATATTAATGTGGATTATATTTATCTGTCCTTTAACCGTGATTCCGGAAAGCCGGTTTTGGTGTTCCATGCGGACGAAGTGGCAGAGGTTGAAGATTGCATTAAAGCAAAGGGATATCGCACGGTATAAGCTGTGATCGGGCTATGTCAATATTGCAAATTTACGCTATCACAAAAACGATTATTTGAGCATTCCCTCAATTTATGAAAAAAAAGGGTTGACACATTTGCCAAAAAAAGTTAGAATAACACTTGCGTGCAGGAATGGCGGAACTGGCAGACGCGCAGGCTTCAGGTGCCTGTGGTAGCAATATCGTGAGGGTTCAAATCCCTTTTCCTGCATCTAGCAAACGCGGAAGTGTCGGAACTGGCAGACGAGCAAGACTAAGGATCTTGTGGCTATTGCAGTCGTGTGGGTTCAAGTCCCATCTTCCGCACTGAAAAACTCTCAAAACCTTAATTATAAGGATTTGAGAGTTTTTTATTTTTGAAAGAGAGAAATGCTATGGATATTGAAAAGCGCCAACAAGAACTCTTTAACAAACTACGGAAGGAGGATCCTTCCATTATCATGGATGGTGTTTCAGATGAGAAACAATATATATCGGCACCGTACCGGATCATGTATGTGTTAAAGGAAGTGAATGGCGGCTCCGGTTGGAGCTTGTGTGATCATCTGCAAAGTGGAGGCAGGGACCGCGAGCATGATCCAACATGGGACAATATTGCAAGGTGGACGGAAGGGATTTTTAATCTACCGAAGGAATTGCCATGGTCAGAGCTGGAAAAAGACTGTTGGACCAGACGCGAAAGGATACTTCCCAAAATTTGTGCCATCAATGTGAAGAAAACATCCGGCAGCTATGTTTCGGATGAAAATAAAATCTATACCGCAGCACGAAGCAATGCAGATATTCTGCTGCAGCAGCTTACGTTGTACGATCCGGAAATCGTGATTTGTTGCGGAACCGAGGACGCATTTGTTGATGCCTGTTTTAGTGGTAAACAAATAGAGTGGAAAATGACCACTCGTGGGATTTGGTATTTCAGGGATGAAAAAAAGATCGTTATCTCTTTCTCTCATCCTGCGGCGCGTGTGAAGGACTGCTATCTGTATTATGCATTGCTTGATGCTGTGAAGGAAATATTGAATATAAGGGAAAGCACCAATGACGAAAGACGAGTGGTACAAGCAACTGTTTGAAAGACTTGATAATTCCAAGTTTCGCAGCAGTTTCCATCTGAAACAGAAAGATATAGATTATATAAATGAAAAGGGCCTGGATACGATCAGGCAGCATGCGAGGGACTTTATTGCCAAAAGAGAAGCTCCGGCATATATACCAAATGATGGAAAGCAGACACCGACAAAGGGACATCCTGTATTTATTGCCCAGCATGCAACGGCAACCTGTTGCAGAGAGTGTATTCGAAAGTGGCACAAGATGAAGCCGGGGGTAGAATTAAGTCAGGTGCAGCAGGATTATCTTGTGGATGTGATCATGACATGGATACAAAAAGAATTGGAGAAAAAATAAATAATAAATAATAAATAATATGTATAGACTAAGGAACTATTAAAAAGTATTAAGAAATCTAAATTAGAATGATCTCTATATGGGATAAATCTGTTTGACATAAAGATTTCTGAATGTTAGTATGATATTAAAGAGGTGCTACCGATAGACGGTTAGCCTGAATTTAAGGTAATCAAAAAGACCGCCAGGTTTGTCAGACGTGGGCGGTCTTTTTGTGTCTATTTTTCACAATCCTCCTTGATAGATTTCCGAAAAGGATTTCTATGTAAGCAGAGCTATAACTCTCTGGTGGAGGCTAACCGCCTACCGTGTAGAGTAGCACCTGACTATATTACACCAAACATACGTTTGAAAAATAAATGGAATTAGAGAAAAAATAATGCAAATATTCGTAGATGCAGACGCCTGCCCGGTAATAGATATCGTAGAGAATCTAGCAAAAAAGTATAACATCCGCACCACATTGCTGTGCGATACCAATCATGTGCTGTATTCCGACTACAGTCAGGTGGTAGTAGTAGGTGCGGGAGCAGATGCGGTGGATTATAAATTGATCAGCATCTGCCACAGAGGTGATATTGTGGTCTCTCAGGATTATGGCGTTGCGGCCATGGCACTTGGGAAGGGTGCGTATGCGATCCATCAATCCGGTAAATGGTACACAGATGAAAATATTGATCAAATGCTGATGGAGAGACATCTTAACAAAAAAGCAAGACGTGGATCTCATAAAAATCATATCAAAGGACCGAGAAAGCGTACAGAGGATGATGATATTCGTTTTAAACAGTCCTTTGAAAAGCTTATTCTGATGGCCAGATCAAGAGAAGGTGATACAAGTGGGAATTTTTAAAAAGAAAACAATCGTACGGACATATGATCAGGAAAATAAGAAACCGGTCATCAAGGCAAGTATCTGCAATGGGGAGCAGGTTGCCGGATTTAAAGATATCCATACGGGCCGGATTGAAGAGATCATGCTGATAAAAAAGCCTGCAGATCTTGAGGAATTTAAGAAAATGTATGGAATAGTCGGAGACATAGAGAAGGAATACTGATTATATGAATACTTATGCTATTGAACATTTTGCCCCGATAGAAAGAAGATTATTATCTTGTTGAAGTATTTGGATTGTGATATGCTTTTTCTAAACATTTATCATGAAAATCTTAAAGGTAGCGAAAATTAGATATTATTCTGTTTAACACTCAGAAAAATCATAAATAGGGGATAATAAGTGAGTATACAAAGAGATTGTGAAATTTTATCAATAGAAATAGTGGAAGCTTATGCGGAAAAACATCATCTTTCTGGTAATGAAACTGTAGAGTTGTTCCATAAAAATCAAATCTTTGAAAAAATGTTGGTTCAGCATGAATATCTTCATCAAATTGATTTTGAGGAGGTTATGGAATATATAGAAAAGTTAATGGTGGATTCTTCTACAGAACTGATAGTATATCATGGTAGTTGTTCTGATTTTGAAAAAATAGATCTCAATAAGTCGCATAATCGACGTGATTTTGGAAAGGGCTTCTATACTACGGTATTGCCTGCTCAATCAAAAGAATGGGCATATAGACTTTCTTTAAGGGAAAAAAAGAAAGATTATTATGTTTATGAATTTTTATTTGAAGAGTCACCAATGCTAAAAGTTAAACGTTTTGACAGGTTGAATGAGGAATGGCTGGAATTTATTAAGTTGAATAGGATTAAGGGCGGATTACACCATGATTATGATGTTGTAATTGGACCGGTAGCGGATGATAATACGATGGAAACAGTACAATTATATATGGCTAATATATTGACAGAGGAAGAGGCTGTATTACTTTTTTATAAATCTGAAACATATAAAACCTTACAACAAACAGATAATGGCCTATGGGCTGAATCAGCTGAGTATATAGCTGATAAATATTATGAGGAAGAGGAACGGGAACAGAGTTAATTTGTTCCCGTTTTTGATTGAAAATGATTTTTACAATCTAAATTATTAAAGAAAAATAAAATTTAGCACTCCCTATTGACAAGTGCTAATAAAAGGACTATAACGTAGTCGTAACAAAGAAACAGTGATTTAAGATAAGCATCACGAAACGCCAACTGAATATCGACATTCCGCATACTTACCTTTTTTCAGATTTGTATTTTATGGAGGAAAAGACAAATGACTACTTTAAAAGTGCAAAAAAGAGAAATGGACAAGAAAGCAAAACAGTTAAGAAAAGAAGGCTATGTAACAGGCAATCTTTTTGGAAAGGATCTGGAAGGTTCTGTTCCTTTGAAGATTGAGCGTAAAGAGGCCGAACGGATACAGAGAGAATGTCTCAAGGGTTCACAGCTTTATGTTGAACTGGATGGAAAACAATACGATGTTATGTTGAAGGAACTGGATTATGATTCCATGAAAAATCAGATACTTGAGATGGATTTCCAGACACTGGTTAAAGGCGAAAAGGTACATGCCGTTGCAGAGATTGTTCTGCACCACAAAGATCAGGTTGTGGAAGGTGTACTGGAACAGTTATTAACAGAGATCGCGTATAAAGCAGTTCCGGAGGCTTTGGTTGATAAAGTTGATGTTGATTGCAGTAAGCTTAGACTTGGAGATACATTGAAAGTTGCAGATCTTGATATTGCAAAAGATAAAGATATTGAGATCATGACACATATGGATGCACCGGTTGTCAATGTGGTTGCTCCAAAGGGTGATTTACCTGTAGAGGAAGAAACAACAGAAGAAGATAAATAAGTTACGAAAGGCTTGCTGCTTAGGGTAGTAAGCCCTTCTTTCTTTTTTTAAAGAAGCAAAATAGCGGATCAGAGAACATATTCCGGTAACGGCACAGATAAAAAATTGGCAGATGCATGGTAAAGAAGGTGAAAACTTATGGCAAAACGGGATTATTATGATGTACTTGGTGTCAAGAAAAATGCGACTAAGCAGGAAATGAAAAGCGCATATCGGAAGCTTGCAAAAAAGTATCATCCGGATATGAACAAGGACAACCCGGCAGCAGAGCAGCTGTTCAAGGAAGTGACGGAGGCATACAATGTACTTTCCGATGATGAAAAACGGAAGCTCTATGATCAGTTCGGGCATGCCGCATTCGATGGAAGTATGGGAGAGGATCCCAACAAGTATACGGGCGGTCAGGATTCCTATTTCTGGAAAAATGCAAATGGCACCGGCAGGACAGAGTTTCATTATCAGGGTAATATGGATGATATCTTTGATGATATGTTTGGCGGCTTTTTCCATAAGGATGGTTCCGGCGGATTTAAAAACGGCGGTTTTCATCATCATGGTTTTGGCGATTCTTTTCAGGATGAAAATAATGATGCAACGAGTGACATTACGGTTTCCTTTAAGGAGGCTGCACTTGGTTGTGAAAAGATGATCCGTTTTGACGGAGCCCGGACAGAAAGATTGTCTGTTAAAATCCCTGCAGGAATCAATGAAGGTCAGTCCATCCGATTGAAAGGAAAAGGAAGGACCGGGCATAATGGGCAGGCCGGGGATCTGTTTTTGAAGGTCCATATTGCAAAGGATGACCGTTATACCAGAGAGGGACAGAATGTTTACATTACACAAAATGTTCCATATACAACAGCTATTCTGGGCGGTGAAGCCAGATTTGATACACTGTATGGACCGGTACAGTGCAAGGTGCCGGCAGGAAGTCAGTCCGGAAGCAGGCTGCGGCTCAAAAACAAAGGCATTGTTTCCATGAAAAATAAAAATGTCTATGGCGATGAATATGTAATACTTCAGATTGCTGTTCCTAAGGAAATTTCACCGCAGGAAAAAGAACTGTTACAAAAGCTGAAAGCAATGGAAGAGCATAGGACGGCCTGATGAAGAAAAAATAGAAAGGCTTTGGACTGCCTGAAAAAGTTTAGGAGGAAAAAAGATGGCAAATGAAATTGCAATAAAGGATCCTGGCAAAAAACGAAAGGTGGAGCCCTATGAACACCGGATCAGATATCACGAGCTGGATGCTCAGGGAATGGTACATCCATCCAATTATATCAACTGGATGGAAAATGCCAGAATGAACCTGATGGAGCAGATCGGACTTGGTTATAAACAGATGAAGGATATGGAGATCGCGGTGCCGATGATTTCTTTTTCGGTAGAATACCGCAGTCCGATAAAGTTTGAGGAGGTCATTGTGGTTGACACCAAGCTGATCTCTTATGATGGATATCAGATGGAAGTGGCATACCGGATCTTTAATAAAAAGACCGGCGAAGATCATGCGGTGGCTAAAAGCAAGCATCACTTTATGAATAAATCCGGACTTCCGATTTCCTTAAAGCGCATATATCCTGAGCTTGATACGACCTTTTTTGAAATGAAATAAAAGAATAAGATTAAAAAAATTCCAGACATGCGATTTTTATACATGTCTGGAATTTTTATATGATATAATGAGCGCAAGAGAGCCGATGTACTTGCACAATCGGCGAACGGCGAATGTTGATCATGATAGTTGCGAAGCAACGTAAAGCACGGGAGTGCAGATCATGATATAATGAACGCAAAAATTGTAAAGGGGAATACAATATGGAAGAAAGAGACCGACTTATTGAGTATCTGAATGCGCTGGCATCAAGCCGGAAGCTTAGAAAAGCAATGGATACAGCAGGGTATATACGTCGCATCGTGGGCAGTGGCATTGCCTTTTTGGTGCTGGCCAGTCAGGTGGCAAAAATTTTTATCTGGAAAATGAATGTCACGACCCGAAATATCTTGATGCTTGTATTTGGCATACTTTTACTTGTTTCGTTTTCTTATATTATCCGGGAAATGATCGGACTACGGTTTTATCAGCACAATTTAAAATATGAGGACTGGTCCTTCAATCAGTTAAGCTACGAGGAACTGCTTGAAAGGGAGAAAAAATACAGAAAAGGACTTCTGCTCTGCGATGCCTTATCTGAAGGCTTCCGTGCTGTGTTTGCCCTGCTTTTAGGCGGAGCCTTTATTGTGGGCGGCATTTATCTGGAGATAAGTCAGTTGCGTGAAGGCAATGGTTTCAACGGATATCTGATCATTTTTCCATTGATGGGATTGTGCTGCATCCTTTTCTTTATTCATCCACTTATCCTGACATTGTCAGAGCTTAGGCGCGTCGATTCCACAGGCTGGGAAGAAGCTATGGAGGGACAGGAGGTTTCTGGCAAAAAAAGACGGATAAGCTTAAATATGGTAAAAGCGATCGCTGTCGGTCTGGTATTTGCCGCGGTCGGGTTTATGTTGATCGTGGGCAGTCTGCAGGAATTTAAAGTAAATGGTATGGGACAGACCATTGTGCTGTGCATATTTGGAGT
>ERZ1026854.1282-NODE-1282-length-16194-cov-5.780718_pt1 | contig 16194 bp, 11 predicted proteins | sample MGYA00380157_ERZ1026854 | MGnify/ENA primary metagenome ERZ1026854 (study PRJEB33269, sample SAMEA4719793) | human gut metagenome | biome: human-associated habitat; feature: organic feature; material: feces | place: Cameroon | collected 2013-10 ...
TTATTAGATAGTTATAGAGTCTATAATAAGGAATTTGGAAAAATCAAATGCTAATTGGAATATTGGAAGAACTGGAATATTGGAAGATTTCCGTCCCTCTGTGTCCCTTTTCTCTCCGAGGCGCCTCTATCTCTTCTGCTGCCATTGCACGAGCGCTTGTTGGGTGTGGATGACTTCTAAAAAGGGATTTGTGGAAGTTTTATCTTTACTTTTCTACGCCGAATATCGGGCGACCGATGTTGCCGTTGGGTGCCTGAACATGAAGCAGGGCTGCAATAGTGGGGGCGATGTCGGTCATAAAGGTGGGACGGGTGGTGGAACCATGCTGGATGCCCCATCCCATGAAGACCAAGGGTATGTGGGTGTCGTAGGGATTCCAGGTGCCATGGTCGGTTCCTTTCATGCCGTGGTCGTAGTGGTTTGGCTTCAGCACGATGGCTACGCTTCCGCTTCGCTCACGGTTGTAGCCGTTGATAATGCGGTATTTCACTTCGTCGGGGATGCTCGCTGTGGCAACCTTCTCCATGTCGCAGGCATACAGCACGTCGGGATCCTGCTGCAGGAGGCTTACTACTCGCTCCTTGACCTTGGATGCGTTGAGACGGGCTGAGCGGATGGCGTCAACGTTGAGGAACACCTGATAGTTCATCACGGTCTTGATGAGGTCGGCTGTCTGTGGATAGTCCTTCGCCAATGCCTCGCGCAGTTTACGGGCTGCAGCCTTGGAATCCCAGCTGCCGGCAGGGATGCGGCGGTCTTGTAGGAAACGGGCGTTGTTCATGGCGCCGTGGTCGGCTGTGAGGAACACGAGATAGTTGCCCCTGCCTATTTTCTGGTCGAGGTAGGCGAGGAAGTCGGCAAGTGCCTGGTCGAGTCTGAGATAGGTGTCTTCGGTCTCGATGGAGTGGGTGCCTGTCTGATGGCCTATGTAGTCGGTGCATGAGCAGCTGATGGCCAGGAGATCGGTTTCCTCGTCGCTGCCTAACTGTTCGCCCTCTATGGCTGCACGGGCAAGGTCGAGTGTAAGGGTGTTGCCGAAGGGGGTGTTTCGGATGATGCCGTAACCGTATTTGCGGTAGAGTGCCGGCAGGGGTAGGGGCAGTGTGGGGTTCACGCCTTCACGGATGCCGTTCTCGTATGGGGTGTCGTCGGCTGTGCTCTCGGCGTATGTAGCCTTGGGGTAGAGGGTGTTCCAGTCGGCTGAGAGGTACTGTTCGGGCAAGTGCTTGTCGTTGAACGCCCGTACCCATTGCGGCAGCTTGTCCATATAGTAGGTGCTGGTGATGAAGCGGCCTGTGGCATCGTCGAACCAGTAGGCGCCGTTGGGATTGTGGCCTGCCGGGAGGATAGAGGCGCGATCCTTGAGCGACACGCCCACCACCTTGGCTCTGCCATTGGAGGCTATTCGCATCTCGTCGCCAATGGTGGTTGTCCAGAGGTTTCGGGGCGACATGAGGCCTGCATCGCTGGTCGAACCGACGGGCTTAACGGTCTTGTCGTCAGTACAATAGACTTTCTGTCCGTCTTTTACAAAGTTGTTGCCGGCAATGCCGTGGATAGAGGGAACGCTGCCGGTATAGATGCAGGTGTGGCCGATGGCGGTGACGGATGGCACGTAGGGCAGGGCGGTGTTTTCGCAGGTGTAGCCCTCGCGCAGCATTCGCCTGAATCCACCCTCGGTGTAGCGTTTCTGATAGCGGTAGAGATAGTCCCACCTCATCTGGTCGACGACGATGCCCACCACGAGCTTGGGGCGCTGTAGGGTTGTGGTAGGCGTGTGGGTTTGTGCAGCCATCCTGCTGCCTGTGAGGAGCGTCATGGCGATGATGCTCATAATTTTGATTTTTTTCATCTTTCTATGTGTTTGATTTCTTGGTGCAAAGGTACTTAAAATATGTTGCAATGGTGTTTCGGGTGTGTGACGAATGTGATAACATCGCAAGATTACGAAGAGAAATCTCCTGAAAAAATCTTTTTAACTCTATCTTCATTTTTCTATCATATCTTTGAAATATAAAGCTTATAACTTTGCACTCGGAAAATGACAGGAAGAAAAGCTGTCGTAGTTCCACAAGATGTTTTTTAAAAAAGATGTAAGAAAGATAAAATGAAGGTATTTTTTGTGATACAAGGCGAGGGAAGAGGACATCTCACCCAGGCGCTGGCACTCGGACAGATGCTTCGACACGAAGGTCACGAGGTAGTGAAGGTTTTGGTAGGAAAGAGCAAGAACAGGGTGATTCCTGCGTTTTTTCAGAATCAGATAGGTTGCGGGATTGAGCAGTTCTACAGTCCCAACTTCCGTCCGTCGAAGGATAACCGCAGGTTCAATCTGCTGCGCTCCATCGCCTATAATGTCGCCCTGGTGCCTTCGTATGTGGCGAGCATCAGCATGATGCACAGGGTCATCAAGGAGAGCGGAGCCGACCTTATCATCAACTTTTATGAGGTGCTCTGCGGCATTACCTGCAAGCTCTTTCGTATGGGCATTCCCATGGTCTGCGTGGCTCACCAGTATCTCTTTCTGCATCCCGACTTCGAGATGCCTGGCAGGGCGCTCCTGCCCGAGAGCATGCTGAAGCTCTTCACCCGCATCACCTGCGTAGGTGCCACCGCTAAGCTGGCCCTGTCCATACGTCAGTATGATGACGACGAGAAGCAGGCCATCAAAGTGGTGCCGCCATTGCTCCGCAGGGAGGTGAAGACCACAATCCGCCATCATGGCAACTATATCATGGGCTATATGCTCAACACGGGATTCGCAGAGGATGTGAGGGCGTGGCACGCGAAACACCCACACACTCATCTGCACTTCTTCTGGGACAAGTCCGACGCTCCTGAGGAGCTGAAGGTGGACGACACGCTCACTTTCCATCGGCTCGACGACGTGAAGTTCCTGAGGATGATGGCTGGCTGCAGGGCTTACGCCACCACGGCAGGATTTGAGAGTGTCTGCGAGGCGCTGTATATGGGCAAACCCTGCATGCTGATTCCGGCTCATGTGGAGCAGGAATGCAACGCCGTAGACGCCGAGAGGGAGATGGCGGGAGTGATGAGCAACGATTTCGACATCGACAAGCTGAAGGTCTTCGCCCACGACTATGAGGAGGATGTGGAGTTCAGAATGTGGGAAAACCACGCCGACAGCCGCATCTTGGCAGCCATAGAAAACACTTACGAAGCATATTATCATAGAAAGGAGAACAGAGCTTATGAAGAGGAAAAGGATGATTCCCTTGTTGCTGCTTCTGCCGCTGCTGTTTCTGCTCGCAGTGCATGGGCAGGATAGCAGAAAAGAGGAGCCAAGGGTGGTGCTGATAGCCATTGACGGACTGAGATGGCAGGAAGTTTTTGAGGGTGCACGACGCGACAGCCTGATGCCTTTCCTGTGGAAGATGGGGGAGGAAAAGGGCTGCATGATGGGCAACCGCAACAGAAAGTCGAGGATGGAGGTGGAAAACGGTATCTGGAAATCGTATGCCGGTTACAGCGAGATGCTATGTGGTGTGACCGACGACGAGCACATCTTCGACAACAGAAAACAATACAACCCCCATCGGTCGGTGCTGGAAATGGCTGACGCATCGCCCGACTACAGGGACAGGGTGAGTGCCGTGGCAAGCTGGGACGTAATGCCTTACATCCTGAACATACGCCGAAGTGAACTGTCCGTTGACTTCCGCTCGAAACACAGGGTGAGTGCACAGGTGAGGCGAGACAGCGTAACCCTGCACCGCGCCCTGAAGACCCTGGGCGACAAGCACCCCAAACTGCTCTTTGTGGAGTTCTGTGAGACCGACTACTATGCGCATCATGGCAAGTGGAAAGAGTATCTCGATGCTGCACACAGGAACGACCAGTATATCAGAGAACTGTGGCAATACTGCCAGGGAGATGAGTTCTATCGCGGCAACACCACCTTTATCATCACCTGCGACCACGGCAGGGGAACAAGCCTGGGCGCTCATGCCAACCGTGGCGAGGTGGACCCGCAGGCTTCGTGGACTGACCACGGCAAGAAGATTGAAGGAAGCAACCAGACCTGGTTGGTGGCTTTCGGCAAGAGCATACAGCACCTGGGCGAAATGGAGGGTGGACGCATCGTCTACACCAGCCAAGTGGCCCCTACAGTCGCCAATATTCTGAATGTTCCGTTCATGGCAGACAGGCAGAAAAAAAAGCCTGAGCCTATTCACAAGATTCTGAAGTAAAAAATAATATGATTGGATTATTCAATGAATGTTTTCCACCCGTCATGGACGGAGTGTCGCTCACAGTAAGCAACCTGGCACGCTGCCTGTATCAGCAGGGGAAAGACGTGACTGTAATTACACCGGAAATGCCTGGTATCGACGAGGCTCAGTTGCCTTATCAGGTCTTACAGTACCATTCAGTTTCTGTGCCGGGACGCCGGCCTTACCGTTATGGTTTCCCTCTGTTTGACCTGAAGTTCCAGAAGCGGTTTGCTGCCCACAGCTATGAGGTGTTTCATGCCCACTGTCCTTTCTCATCGGGCGACTATGCCCTAAAGATGGCGAAGAAGATGGGCGTGCCCTTGGTGGCAACCTTCCACTCCAAGTATCGTGACGACTTTGAACGGGTGATCCCAAACAAGGCCATCGTGGACTATCTGGTGGGCAAGGTGGTGAAGTTCTACGAAAATGCCGACGAGGTGTGGGTGCCGCAGGCTTCGGTGGGCGAAACTTTGCGGGAGTATGGATATAAGGGCAGTTTTGAGGTGGTTGACAACGGCACCGAGTTTGCAGGTACATCTTATTCTGCCTACCTGCAGCGTGAGGCGAAGAACGAGCTTTATGTGAATGCAGACGAACCCTTGCTGCTCTTCGTGGGACAGCACATCTGGGAGAAGAACGTGAAGCTCATCATCGAGGCTTTGTCCAAGGTCAAGGACATGCCTTTTCATGCCCTGTTTGTGGGCGATGGCTATGCGCGCGACGAGATGCAGGCGCTGGCTGAACGACAAGGACTTTCGGGTCATCAGGACTACAGACAGGACCGACTCACCTTCATGGGAAGTGTGCAGTCGAGAGAACTGATGAAAACCATTTATACAGCTGCCGACCTCTTCCTTTTTCCTTCGGTCTACGACAATGCGCCATTAGTGGTGAGAGAGGCTGCATCGCTGCATACGCCCTCGTTGGTGACAAGGGGCAGCAACACGGCTGAACTGATACGCGACGGATTCAATGGATTTCTCGCCGATAATGATGTGAATGCCTTCGCTAACCGCCTGCGTTATATTTTGGAACGCCCCATCACCATGACGTGGGCTGCAAGAGGCGCTGCCAACACGTTGGTGCGACCCTGGGAGAGCATTGCAGAAGAAGTGGCTGACCGATATCAACATTTAATTGACCGACAACAAAATAGATTGGTCATTTAAGCGTTATTGTATAGAGGAGGAGCTAATCAGAAGATTCTTCTCAAGAGATTTCTTTGGAGTTAAAGGAGTTTTTCCAGAAGTTAAGAAGTTAACTCCTTAGTGACGGTGAAAAAGACGAAGGAACAGATATGAAGAAATGGCATTTGTGGTTGGCGGCATCCATAGGACTGGTGGTTATTGCAGGAATGATGATCAGAGAGTTCGATGTGGATGCATTGAGCAGTATCGACTTGTCTCCGGGATTCTTTCTCGGAGTAGGAATGGCTGTGGGGCTTTTCGCCTTACAGAACCTGATGCTCAGTCTGCGGTTTCAGCATCTCTGCCATCGCAGGCTGTCGCTCATGCAGAGCTTTCGGGTCAACGTGCTCTGTGAGTTCACTTCGGCTGTTACGCCTTCGGCCGTAGGCGGCAGCGGACTGGCTTTTGTTTATCTGAACCGCGAGGGTGTGACGATGGGAAGAAGCATCTTCACCATGTTTGCTGCCCTCCTGGCCGACGAGGCTTTCCTGGCCGTGAGCTGCTGTCTGCTGTATTTCCTCGTGCCCTCGCATCTGCTCTTCAGTATGGCAGACGGAGTGGGTGTGTCGGCCGATGCAGCCAATGAATGGGTCAAGGGCGGCGTGCAGGTGGTCTTCATCGTGAGCACGCTCATCGTAGCCGTATGGACAGCCATTCTGTATGTGCTGCTCCTTCATCGCCCCCAGTGTTTGGGATGGGTGCTGAAGGCTTGTTGCAAGATTCCTGTGTTGCGCCGATTTCTGCCCAAGGTGGAGAAATTCTCTGCCGACATGACTCTGGCTTCGGAGGAAGCCCGAAAGGAGGGATGGCGGTTCTGGCTGCTGCTGATGGGCTATACTTCTTTGGCTTGGTTGGCACGATTTGCCATCGTCGTGGCTATCCTGCTGGCTTTTCAATGCCATGGCAACATGCTCATGGCCTGGTGCCGCCAGTGGGTGATGTGGATGATTTCCATCCTGAGTCCTACGCCTGGAGGAAGCGGTGTGGCTGAGCTGATGTTTCGCTTGTATTACTCTGACTATCTGCCCGAAGCATCGGTTGCCATCCTTGCCGCCATGCTCTGGAGAGCTGTCTTCTATTATCCCTTCTTAGTGATGGGAACCCTGGTGCTGCCCAAGTGGATAGGCAGAAATGGCAACCGTCAGAAGTTGAGGTAGAGGCGGGCGCTGAGCGCGGTGAAGTTGCCCTCGTCGTTGTGGATGAACTGGAAGGAAGGCTGCACGGCTATGGCCTTGGTAAGTTGTCGCTTCCAGGTGAGTTCCAGCGAGTATTCATCGCCTTGCTGGAATCGGGCATACTGTCCCGACACACCGCACTCGTTCTTCGCGTCACGATAGGCGCCGCCTATCTCTGCGTAGCGGTAGCAGGCGTTCTTGTGGCTTGAGTTTTCTGAATATTGCACCATGCACGAGATGCTCTTCTCGCCCGATGTCCACAGCTTCTGCTCTCCATAGAGCCACCAGGCAAAGGTGGTTCGCGCCGAAGAAGTCTCTTCCGGTGAAGTTCCGTTAGGTGTATTCTCATCCATCGAAGTTCCATTCGCAGAAGTTCCATTTGGCTCAGTCATTGTTGAGCCTGTTTCGTTTTCTGTGACGAAGGGTTGCTGTCGGGTGTGGACAGCTATGCCGGCATAATATTCTCCGCTGCGATGGGCGTACTCTATCTGCGACATGTTGAAGATGCCGTCAGTCTTGGGCTTTATCAAGAACGGATTGTCATGGGCTGTCCAGCCATTGTAGCCCGTTCCGTTGTAAAGGCTGTTGCGGAAAGTCCATCCCTTCTTGGTGATGTCGAAGTAAAGGGTGAGTCCCGAAAAGGGATAGTTGGCTATAGGATAGTTGGCAGCCACCGTGGGGAATATGCCACAGGAACTGTTGGTAAAGAGTGCCGTGATAGGGGATGTGAAGAAGTCTTCGTTCACATTCCTCACACCTATAAACAGATGACCCGAGTTCCACTGGTGCATGAAGCCTAAGACGGCAATGGCCGCCAGCATGTTGTCGGCATCGATGTTGGAGAATCCCTGCCAGTCGCCAATGACGCTTTCGCCAGTCTTGGCGAGGTGGAGCGTGGCTGCCTCTATGGTGGTTCTGTCGCTTCCTAAAGGAACACTCAGGTCAAGGCGCAACTGGTTGACCCAGTTGGTGTTCTTGTTCATGTCCCATTGCCATTCTGTCGTATATTGTCCGCTCAACTCCTGTGCCTGTAGCAGACTGTTGGCTATACATCCTAAAATAATCAAATATATTCTCTTCATTCTTAATGTTTTTGTATTCTTTGTATCTTTATAGTCTTTCTTCTTGCATAGAATCTTGTTTCTGTCTTTCTTCTTGCGTCTCATGGTTGGAGTGTTGGGGCATTGCCCCAGAGTTTGGGTTGTTCTTGTTTTTGCGTTTGCAAAGATACTATGATTTTGTTTTTCCTACAATACTTAAAAATTGGTATTCTTCCTTTCCAGTTTCTTTATTTAGAATCCGTCTAATACCAATAAATGGGGATTAGATGGATTCTAAATAGTGTTTTTCTCTTTACAGCCAGCGTCTGAATATGCGGATGTATTGTGTCTTGAGCCATTGGGTGAGCACGCAGTAAGAAATAAGAATGCCAGCGAGCCATGGGAAATACTGCCGTGGTAGGGGTGTGAGCCCTATAGAACAGCCGAAAGGTGTGAAGGGAATGCAGATGCCTATCGCTATGATGGAGAAAGTCATCAGCATGACTGGCCATGAGGCAGAGCTCTGCAGGAATGGCACTTTTCGTGTGCGGATCATGTGGACGATGAGTGTCTGGGATAGCAATCCCTCTACAAACCAGCCCGACTGGAACAGCGACTCCGTGTCGGGTCCCTGGCAGCTGAACACCCACCACATCAATAAATAGGTGGCAATATCGAAGATGGAACTGATGGGGCCTATCCATATCATGAACCTGCTGAGGTCGCCTGAATCCCAGACACGTGGTTTCTGCAGATATTCCCTGTCCATACGGTCGAAAGGAATGGTGGTCTGTGAGATGTCGTATAGCAGGTTTTGTATGAGCAGATGGATGGGCAGCATGGGCAGGAATGGCAGGAAAGCACTTGCCGCCAGCACGCTGAACATATTGCCGAAGTTGGAACTGGCAGTCATCTTCACGTATTTCACAATATTGCCGAAAGTCTTACGACCTTCTATCACTCCGTTCTCCAATACCATCAAGTCTTTCTCCAACAAGATGATGTCGGCACTCTCTTTGGCAATGTCAACTGCCGAGTCGACCGAGATTCCTATGTCCGACTCTCTTAATGCGGCAGCATCGTTGATGCCATCACCCAAGAATCCTACTGTATTGTTGTCGTGTTGCAGGAGTTGGATGATTTCAGCCTTTTGCATAGGTGTGAGCTTGGAGAAGATGTTGCATTTGGCTACTGATTCGGTCTTGGCTTCCTTGCTCATAATCTCCAGTTCGGGACCAGTTACCGATGCCTGGGTGCTGATGCCAACCTGTCGTGAGATGGCCTTGACTACAGCCTCGTTGTCGCCCGACAGAACCTTCACCTCCACGCCATGTTCGTGGAGTTGGCGGATGGCTTGAGCGGCTGATTCCTTGGGAGGATCGAGGAAGGCGAGATAACCAATGAGCACCATGTCCTTCTCGTCTTCGATGGCAAAGTTGTTTTCCTTGCTCAGGAAACTCTTCTGTGCCAATGCCAATACCCGCATGCCTTGTGCGTTCATCTCCTTCACAAATTTCTGTGCCTTGCTCCTCATACTTTCGGTCAAGGGGGTCACATCGCCGCCAAATTCGGCAAAGGAACATATCGTGAGCATTTCTTCTACAGCCCCCTTGGTAATGATTTGTCTCTTGCCATTCAGGTCTTCCACCACCACAGACATGCGTCGGCGGGTAAAGTCGAAAGGAATCTCGTCAACCTTTTTGTATGAGTTGCTCAGCGACTCAAGTCCCAATTCCTTGACATGAGAAAGGATGGCGCGGTCCATGAGATTTTTCAGACCAGTCTGGAAATAACTGTTGAAGTAGGCATGGCGCAGAATTCTGTTCTCTCTGTCTTCTGTCCCATCTACATTCACATGCCGTTCCAGCACGATGTGGTCTTGCGTCAGCGTACCTGTTTTGTCGGTACAAAGAATGTTCATCGCTCCAAAGTTCTGTATGGCATTCAGATCCTTGACGATGGTTTTCTTGCGCGACATCATCAATGCACCTTTCGACAGGTTGGCGGTGACTATCATGGGTAGCATCTCGGGAGTAAGTCCCACGGCCACAGATATGGCAAAGATGAAAGCTTCCATCCAGTCGCCCTTGGTGATGCCATTGACCAGGAACACAATGGGCACCATGATCAACATGAAGCGGATGAGCAGCAGACTTACTTTGGTGATGCCTTTGTCGAAGGCCGTGGCAGCCCGATGGCCTGCTACGTTCTTGGCGATTGTTCCAAGATACGTATGATTGCCCGTGGCGAATACGATGCCTTTGGCTGAACCGCTCACCACATTGGAGCCCATGAAGCAAATGTTGTCGAGGTCGGAAATGCTGCCGGAATGCTGGCGTGGCTCTGACAGATGGGGAAACTTCTCAATAGAGTCGGATTCGCCCGTCAGGCTCGACTGGCTAACAAACAAGTCTTTCGACTCGATGATGCGAACATCTGCGGGAATCATGTCACCAGCCGAAAGCATGATGATGTCGCCCGGAACCAGTTCCTCATTGCTTATCTCGTCGCCGGGAGTTCCGCCCCGTGTGGTAGAGCCGAGGCGAACCACATAGCAGGTGTTGGTCACCATTTTCTGCAAAGCCTCGCTTGAGCGGTTTGCCTTCCATTCCTGTACGAAGCGGAGAATGGTGCTCAGGACAATCATGGTGGACACTACGATAATGGATGTCCAGTCCTGGTCGTCTGGTTCTGCCATCCATACATCCATGACATAGGAGATAGCCACCAACATGGTGAGCACGCCCACGAAGGGATTGATAAAGGCTTTGGCAAGCATGACGAGTGGTTTCTTCTTTTGCTCGTGTATAATCTCGTTCTTGCCATAGAGCGACTGGCGCTTCTCTACTTCTTCTTCGGTGAGTCCCAACGCAGTGGTCTGAAAGTAGGTGTACACAGAGTCGAGTGATGTCTTGGCGGCCATCAATACCTTCCCAGTATCGAAAGCCATTCTTCTGTTGTTCTTTTTCTTCCACATAATTGTTTTTTCTTTAAGTGAATGATTTTGTGTTGCGGGTGCAAAAGTACATCATTCTCCTCAAAGAGTCTGTTAGAAAAGAATTAGAACGGTATTAGAAAACTATTAGAATTATTGAGTTTTAGTGACCAATTTTTTGTCTTAACTCCTTAACTCTTTAACTTCCCCGTTAGAGAAAGTTGCGCTGTTTTTTCACACATGCGGAAATTCCACCACAAAGATGGTTCCCTTGCCTTGTTCGGAATGTACAGCGATGTTGCCTTCGTGCAGATGGATAATCTTATGCGCAAGGGTCATGCCGATACCGTATCCCTCTACATGCTGTTTTTCTTCGTCGCCTCTGTAGAATAAGGTGAAAAGGTTTTTCTTTTCCTTGTCCGACATCCCCAATCCTGTATCAGCCATGCGGATGACACTCCATTTGTCTCTGAAGGAAATCTGGACGATGGAGGAATGATTCTCGGAATACTTGCAGTTGTTTTCTATCAGATTGGCAAAGGCTATATTCAAGAGATATGGATTTCCGAGAGTGGTAATCAGGCGGTCGTCGTCTTCCTCATCATTGCAGAAGAGAAGTTCTATATTGTATTCGGGGTGTGCTCTGAGGATGAGTTCTCTGACATCTAACAGCAGTTCGTCGAGTCGGACTTCTCGCATGCTGATTTCTTCCTTACTGTAGTCGGCTTTGGCCAAATTCAGCAAGCCGTCTATCAGTCGGGTCATTCGCTTGGCATCTTGTTGCATGTTTTGCATGGCAAGTCTGTATTGTTCGTTGGTACGGTCTTTCTGCAACGACACGTCAAGCTCGGCTGAGAGGGCTGCCAAGGGAGTACGAAGCTCGTGGGAAACATTGCTGACAAACTGTTTCTGAGATTTGAAAGAAATTTCCAAACGCTTGAGCAGTTCGTTGATGGTTATGCTGAGCTCTCCTAATTCATCCTTCTCGTTTTTAACGGGTATGCGCCGGTCTATATGTGAGGCTGTGATAGTTTCCGCCTCGTTCACAATGTTGCGTATAGGCTTGAGTGAGAGTCTTGCCAGGAAATAGCCAGCAGCAAAGAGTAGCGACAAGCCTACGACGAACAGGATGAAGAGTGTTTCCTGAAGCCCCAAGAGGTTGTCGTAACCATAGCCGTCGTAGGCTGCTGCTGTGACAATATATTCCTTGCCTTGATACAGGAACACCATGCCGATGCCCTGGTATTTGCCGATATGAAATTCGATTTCTTTCTTCCTGAGTATTTCGTTGATCATGCTTTGTGTCTCTTTCACGATGTCGTTGTGGATGGCATCATGATAAAGCATTTGGAAATCGGTGGTGTAGACAGCCACTTCTACCTCGTTGATAAACTTTCGGTTGTTGAGATATATAGACTGCATCGTCTTGGTGTCAACTTGTCTTGCCAGGAACAAGTTGGCTTTAGTGATGCCTTCGCTCTTGAGGTTGCGGAAGAAGGTCTGGTCGCGTGTATGTTCGCTGAACAGATAGACGAGAATCATGCACAGCAGGAAAAGAGTTGCTGTGATGCCTGTGTATTTTAGGGTGAGGGATGTTCTTATCTTCATAATGCAATGGAGGTTAAAGTTTGTCGGTCAGGATAAAGCCTACTCCAGGCTTGGTGTGGATGAGTTTCACTTCGAAGTTCTTATCCATCTTCTTGCGCAGATAGTTGATGTAGACATCGATAAAGTTGGTTCCTGTATCGAAGTGTGTGTTCCATACCTTCTCAGCTATTTCTACACGGCTTACCACTTTTTCGGCATTCTCGACTAGATACACCAGCAGGTTATATTCCTTGGGCGAGAGTTTAATGGGTTCGCCCTTCCTTGTTACTTCCTGACGCTCTAAGTGGATAGTGAGGTCGGCGTATGAAATCTCTTTGACAACTTCTGTCTTTGCGACAGTACGTCTCTTCAGCAGCACTCTTACTCGCGCTACGAGTTCACGGAAGTCAAAGGGTTTCACCATATAGTCGTCTGCTCCCATATCGAAACCTTCCAGTTTGTCATCGGCAGTTCCCAAGGCTGTCAGCATAAGGATGGGTGTTTGTTCGTCTATCTGACGGATTCTTTGGCACAGTTCGAAGCCGTTGAGCTTTGGCAGGATAATATCGGAGATAACCAACTGGAAATTGTTGGACTGATACAGCCGCCAACCCATCTCGCCGTCATAGGCTATCATGACTTGATAGCCATTCTCTTCGAGTCCTATCTTCAAGAGGTCGGCAACTCGCTTCTCGTCTTCTATTACTAAAATCTGTATCATGTTTCCTTGTTTAAATGATTGGGTGTTATTTTGCGTTCATCGTGTTTCGTTTTATTCTCTTTGTCGGCTTATTGTTTTTATTCTTTCCTCACTTTGACTTCTATTTCTCCGAAGTCGATCATGGCATTGAAGAGTCTTATCTTTTCTGCCTTCATGAGGTCGTCTGGAGTAAGGTCTTTCTCGGTGATGGTACCTTGGTCTAATAGAAAGGCACGCTTGGTGCCGGCAAGCAGGGGATGGGCAGGAGTAAGCCATTGATGTCCGTCGAAGATGGCGAGATTGGTGAACGAGGTGTCTGTGATGAGTCCGTTCTTCACGATGATGATGTCGTCGCAGTCTTCTTTCTGGGCTGTCAGGCGATTGAGCTCTGTACGGTCTGTACTCTTGTAGCTATAGTCGATGTCGTTGGCCTCGATGATCTTTAAAGTCCGTATGGCTCGCATGGTGTAGGGAGTGTACTCTACTGCTTCCACGCCCTGTTCGCCGTAGACCACTCTGCACTTGAAGAGCTTTATGTTGACCCGTGGAATGATGAGTTCTTCACGTGGGTTGATGAGTTCTTCCCGTGGAGTGATGATTTCTTCGAGGCAGGGCATGGTTGTGGCATTTAGTGAAGGAAAGAAGTGACGGATGGTTCGCTCCATTCTTGCCTGATGATAGGGAAGCGCCATGGCTTTGCCTTCCTTTATCTTGATGGTTTCTACGAATTGGTTCATTATTTAGTGTTTTATGTTTAGAGTTTAATGTTAATTTTAAGTCCACAAAAGCTGTTGCCTTAACTCCTTAACTCCTGAGAACTCTCCTATTGGGAGATAAATTTTCTGCAACATCTCCTGAAACTCTTTTCGGCAGTCGCTCTTCGAAGTGATTCCTCCTCCAGCCTTAAAGTACATTCCGTCGGTCTCCTGTTCTATGAATCTGATCATCACAGCCGAGTTGAGCTCTCCATTTTGACAAATGCCCATAATGCCTGTGTAGAATCCACGTCCGTAACCTTCCGCCTCGTGGATAATCTGCATGGTTTTGTCCTTGGGAGCGCCCGTGATGGAGCCTGCGGGCAACTGGGCTGCCAATATGTCGCCAAGATGATTCATGTAGTCGTCTGGCAGTCGACCGCTTATTTCTGAACTCGTCTGCAGAATGTCGCCCTTATTGGTGTGCAGTATATCGATGTAGCGGTAGCGGTCCACTCTGACGTCATCTGCCACTCGGCTCAGGTCGTTGCGTATCAAGTCGACGATCGTGGCATGTTCTGCTGCCTCTTTCCTGTCTGCCATCAGTATTTCGGCTGCATTGGGTTGGGAGGCTTCAATCGTTCCCTTCATGGGATAAGAGTAAATTCTTCCGTTCCTGATCTTGACAAACGTCTCTGGAGAAAAACAGACAAACAGATCCCGACCCGGGGTGGAAGTGCTTGCTGTTTTCATTCTGTCAGTTCCTGTCTGGTTTGTTTCTGCCTGATCTGTTTCTTTCAGATCAGTTTCTGCCTGATCCCTTTTGGTTGCAGTCATTCCTCTCCATAGCAGTTTGTATTTTCCCCGGGCGTTTAGGAAGATGTCGTGGAGCGAGAGATTGCAGCTCACGGGCACCTTACAGGTGAGATTGGTGAGATAGCTGTTTCCCTGCATGATGTTGCTCTTTACAATATCGAAGCTGTGTTTGTAATCTTCGTAGTGGGGCGGCGTCATCTGCCAGGTAATGGGACAGGGAAGTGGAGAGACTGACTCTTGAGATGTTTTCTCTGTGAGATTGTTCACTCCTTCGAAATCGTATAGGCATATTTCAGGATTGATGTCTGTCAGTGGCTCTATGAAAGCCTGGTTGCCCTGATAGTCGATGACAAAGAGAAAGGGCTTGCCTTTCTTGCCTAATTGATTGATGCGATGGATGATTTCTTTTCTCATATATTGTGTTTCCCCAATGAGGGCATTTGTATGTTCGGAATGCAAAGATACGATATTTTTATGAAATAATGTAGGACAGCGCAAAGAATAACTTTGCCGAATGAGAACTAATTGGGAGATGGTGGTGGAAAATGTTTCTGTGATACTTGAAAAGTAGGGATAAAAAAAAGCGATGACCTTCACAGGCTACCGCTCCAAATCTTCAATAGGTATTAGTTCCTTTTAAGGTAAAAAGATTGTTTTCAGGATAACGATGGCAAAGATACGGCCTTTTTTTGATACGACCAAATATTTTCTTGTTTATTTTTTTGATGTTTTTATTGTGTGGGCGCACAATTCGTTTTGTTAACGCATTTTAACTATAAAAATTGCGCAATCGTTTACATTAGGCTCCTTTTTGATAATTTTAAGTTAGCGAGTTTTAAGTTGACAGGTGGTATGAAAAAGAAAATAAAAAAGTGCAAAAGCCGTTGTTCACGACTCTTGCACCTTATTTGAAAAAAACTCCAGAGAAATCTCCTTACTGCTTGTTGTTCTTGATCTTCTCCACGTAGGCGTCGATGACAGCCACGGCTGTGATGTTGACGATGTCCTGAACACTTCCCTCTGAATCGGTGAAGTGGATTGGCTTGTTAAGACCCATCTGGATAGGACCAATGATCTCGGCTTCTGGGTTGAGAGCCTGCAGGAGTTTGTATGAAGCGTTGGCGCTGCTCAGGTTAGGGAACACCAATGTGTTGACATCCTTGCCCTTGAGACGAGAGAATGGATATTTCTCGTCGCGCAACTGCTTGTTGAGTGCGTAGTTGACCTGCATCTCACCGTCGATGGCGAGGTCGGGGTAAGTTTTCTGCATCTCTGCCACAGCCTTGTGAACCTTGACAGGTGAACCTGCAGCATCGGTACCGAAGTTGGAGTAGCTCAGCATGGCGATGACAGGTTCCTCATTGAAGAACTTCACGGTGTGAGCTGACAGCTTGGCGATATCGGTAAGCACGTCCTCATCGGGGTGACGGTTGATCAATGTATCAGCTATATAGAATACTCCCTTCTGAGTGTTGAGAATGTGCATGGTGCCGAAGGTCTTGAACTCAGGTCGGATACCGATGACTTCCTTTGCCACCTTGATCGTGTTGGAGTACTTGGTGTAAAGACCGGTGATGAAGGCATCAGCGTCGCCTTGCTCCACGAGTGACATTCCGAAGTAGTTGCGCTCATACATCTTGTCGTAAGCCTCCTCGAAAGTGTAACCCTCGCGGGCACGCTTCTCTGCCAGGTGTTTGGCAAAGGTGGCACGACGTCCCTGCTCATTGTCTGCACGCATATCTATAATCTCGATGTCGCTCAAGTCGAGCTTCAGGCGAGAGGCCACACGGTTCAGACGGTCGGGGTTGCCCAACAGGATAGGCT
>ERZ1026854.1284-NODE-1284-length-16172-cov-9.808711_pt1 | contig 16172 bp, 9 predicted proteins | sample MGYA00380157_ERZ1026854 | MGnify/ENA primary metagenome ERZ1026854 (study PRJEB33269, sample SAMEA4719793) | human gut metagenome | biome: human-associated habitat; feature: organic feature; material: feces | place: Cameroon | collected 2013-10 ...
AAATTAATATAATATCGTATAAATACATTTGACTTTATAGCTTTTTTGTGGTAAAATTTTATCAACTGCAATATATTTAATCAGATGTGAAAGGATAATTTGTATTTTATGCTGAAATCGGAATTCTATTACGATTTGCCCGAAGAGCTTATCGCACAAACACCAATCGAACCGAGAAATTATTCCCGATTAATGAAAATCGACCGTAAAAGCGGTGAAATAGAGCATCGTCACTTCTATAATTTATGCGATTACCTAAAAAAAGGTGATCTGCTCGTTATGAATAATTCGCGTGTACTGCCGGCAAGACTTTACGGCATAAAGGAAGAAACAGGCGCTTGCGTTGAATTTCTGCTCCTTGAACAAAAAGGGGACAAGCTGTGGGAGATACTTGTTCGCCCCGGCAAAAAGGCCAAGCCGGGCGCAAGATTCAGCTTCGGCGACGGCAGACTTAAAGCCGAGATAATTGAAACAGTCGAGGGCGGAAACAGAATAGCAAAATTTGAGTGTGAAGGTAACTTCTTTACAACGCTTGAAGAAGTCGGACAGATGCCGCTTCCGCCATACATCAAAGAAAAACTAAAAGACAAGGAACGTTATCAGACGGTTTATTCAAAAGAATTGGGCTCTGCAGCAGCTCCGACAGCAGGTCTTCACTTTACAAAAGAAATGCTTGCCGAGCTTGAAAATATGGGTGTAAAGCTTGCATACGTTACACTTCACGTCGGACTTGGAACATTCCGTCCCGTAAAAGAAGATAATGTTCTCGAACATAAAATGCACTCGGAACACTATCATCTTCCAAAGGAAACTGCCGATCTCATCAAACAGACCAAGGCTGAGGGTGGCCGTGTTATCGCAGTAGGTACAACTTCATGCAGGACGCTTGAAAGCGTTGGAACTTTCTTTGATGATATGGACGAACATGAAGGATACACCGATATATTCATTTATCCCGGATATGAATTCAAAGTAATTGATGGACTTATAACGAATTTTCATCTTCCCGAAAGCACTCTTATTATGCTTGTATCGGCTTTTCTTGGCTACGAAAAGACAATGAACGCTTACAAGATCGCCGTTGATGAAAAGTACAGATTTTTCAGCTTTGGCGACGCGATGCTCATAGTTTGACATAAATACATCAATGACATCTTAGCTTGGAGAAAACATTATGATCTACAAGAATAAAATAAGAAAAGCGCCGTCTGTAAGCTTTCTTATGGGAATTATTTATGCGATTGTTGGGATAATATTCCTTATAGTAGGAATAGCTATCTCTGTTCATAACAATAATTTCTTAAATAACGCCCAGCAAACAAATGCCGTGATCTCTCGAATTGAAAAAGAATATTATTATGACAGTGACGGCGAGCGTAAAGCAAAACACAGTGTTTGGGTCAAATATGAAATAAACGACAAGCACTATGAAGAACTTCTCGACTATTATTCTTCGGATATGCGTGAAGGAGATACTATTATAATAAATTATTCTCCCGATGATCCGTCGAAAATAATAACAAATATTGGTTCAAAGATTCTTGGCTTTGTCATTATTCCATTGGGCGGCATATTTGCAATGCTTGGTTTGTTCTTCATTCTAAAAAAGATACTTTCCGACCAAAAGATAAAACGACTGATACGATCGGGTGAGTGCTTGACAGGTATTATCACAAATGGTGACATAAACAAGTATGTCACCATAAATAACATACACCCCTATAAAGCTGAGTGTGAAGTTATTGACCCTTACAGCGGTGAAAAATATCTTTACAGCTCTGATAACATTATGGGTAATATTTCCGACCTCATAGGAAGAGAAGTCACAGTTTATGTTGACAGCAACAATAAAAAGAATTATTACGTTGATATTTACGAATTGATCGACAGATACAGTTCAGATGAAAATATCTACGATTATAGAAGATAGGAGAAAATATGTACACACTTTTAAAAACAGAGGGAAAAGCCCGAAGAGGCAAGTTTGAAACTGTTCACGGCACATTCCAGACACCTTGCTTTATGAATGTCGGCACTTCGGCTGCAATCAAGGGCGGTATTTCGTCAATTGACTTAAAAGGGCTGAAAACTCAGGTCGAGCTTTGCAACACTTATCATCTGCACGTTCGTCCGTCTGACAGAGTAATAAAAGAAATGGGCGGTCTGCACAAATTTATGAACTGGGACAAGCCTATACTCACCGACAGCGGCGGATTTCAGGTCTTCTCACTTTCCAAGCTTCGCAGAATAAAAGAAGAGGGCGTATATTTTAACTCCCACGTTGACGGCAGAAAGATATTCATGGGACCTGAGGAATCTATGCAGATACAGTCAAACCTTGCATCGACTATCGCTATGGCATTCGATGAATGTGTTGAAAATCCTGCAGCTTATGAATATTCAAAGAAATCATGTGAGCGTACAGTTCGTTGGCTTTACAGATGCAAAGACGAAATGGAAAGGCTTAACGCTTTACACGATACTATTAATAAGCATCAGCTCCTTTTCGGCATCAATCAGGGCTGTACTTTCTCCGACCTTAGAATAAAGCACATGGAAGCAATTGCAAGACTTGATATGGACGGCTATGCTATCGGCGGACTTGCAGTTGGCGAGCCTACCGATGTGATGTACAAGATAATCGAAGATGTTGAACCCGTTATGCCGAAGAATAAGATAAGATATCTTATGGGCGTTGGTACTCCGTCAAACATCATCGAAGCAGTCGCAAGAGGAGTTGACCTTTTTGACTGCGTAATGCCGAGCAGAAATGCACGTCATGCTACCATATTCACATGGAGCGGAATAATGCACGCAACGAATGCCTGCTATGAAACAGACCCACTTCCGCTTGACCCCGAATGTGACTGCCCGACCTGCCGCAATCATTCAAGAGCATACATTCGTCACCTTTTCAAGTCAAATGAACAGCTTGCAGGAAGACTTGCTGTAATTCATAACCTCTATTTCTATAACACACTTATGGAAAAGATCAGAGATGCTCTTGACAATGGCACTTTTGCCGAATTCAGAGCAGAATACTCTGAAAAGCTCTCCAAAATTCTCTGAACAGCCGCTTCCTAAAAACTGTATCGAAAGGAACTATAAACCATGGAAATGAAAGATCTTTACAAAAAATATGTCAAGGAGACCTTTGACGAAAACGGACTTATCAAAGGCCTCGATTTTGATATTCCCGAAAACTTCAATTTTGCTTACGACATAATCGATGTTATAGGAAAAAACGAGCCTGAGCGCAAAGCAATGGTCTGGGTCAATGATAAGGGCGAAGAACACACCTTCACCTATAAAGATCTTTCGGTCAGATCAAATCAGTGCGCAAATATGCTTCTTGCACACGGCGTAAAAAAAGGTGATATGGTTCTTTCGGTTCTCAAAAGACACTATCAGTTCTGGATATTGCTTCTTGCACTTGATAAAATAGGCGCAATTCTCATTCCTGCAACAAATCAGCTTATGAAAAAAGACTACACCTACCGTTTTGAAGCAGCAGACGTTAACTATGTTGTCGCAACCGCAGACGGTGATGTTACCGATCACATTGAGCAGGCACTTGAAGAATACAAGGGCATAAAGGAAAAGTTCATCGTCAGAGGTGAACGTGACGGTTGGACGAACTTTGACGCTGAATGTGCTAAATACCCGACAGAACTTGAAAGAATTCAGAACAACGTCAATGACAATATGCTGATATACTTCACATCGGGAACAACGGGCTATCCGAAAATGGTCGTTCACACACATTATTATTGCCTCGGACATATTGTTACAGCGAAATATTGGCACAAGCTCCACGAGGGCAGCCTGCATCTTACTATCTCCGAATCGGGTTGGGCTAAATGTATGTGGGGAAAGATGTATGGTCAGCTTCTCTGCGCTGCTTGTCTGTTTGTTTATGACTTTGACCGTTTCCATGCAAATGATATTCTTCAGAAAATTCAGGATTATAAAGTTACTTCGTTCTGCGCCCCTCCTACAATGTACCGTATGTTTATCAAAGAGGGAATCTCAGGTTACGATCTCTCAAATCTTGAGCGCACAAGCATTGCAGGTGAAGCACTTAACCCCGAAGTATTCAACCGTTGGTATGACCTTACCGGTTTAAAGGTAATGGAAGGCTACGGTCAGACCGAAACCGTCCTCGCAATTGGAAATATGTGCGAAATGGAGCCCAAGCCGGGTTCAACGGGTATTCCGACACCGCTTTTTGATATAAAGATCTATGATGATGACTGCAACGAGGTTGAAAACGGTCAGGAGGGAGAAATCGTAATTATTCCTAAGACAAAGGAAAAGATCGGTCTTTTCAAGGAATACTACAAGAACCCCGAAGCTACCGCCGAGGCATGGAGAGGTGGGGTTTACCACACAAACGACCTTGCTTACAAGGATAATGACGGATATTTCTGGTATGTAGGACGCAAAGACGATGTTATCAAGTCCTCGGGTTACAGAATCGGACCATTCGAGATCGAAAGTGTTCTTATGGAACACCCTGCAGTTCTCGAGGTTGCTGTTACGGGCGCAAAAGATGCAATAAGAGGTATGGTCGTTAAGGCAACTATCGTTCTTACTAAGGCATACAAGGACAAGGGTGATGAAAAGCTTGTAAAAGAGCTCCAAGAACACGTTAAAAACCAGACCGCGCCTTACAAATATCCCCGTGTTATCGAATTCGTTGACGAACTTCCCAAAACTATCAGTGGAAAGATAAGACGAGTTGAGATTCGCGAAAAAGATAACTCAAATTCATAAAAATACAGCCTGATAAGTTAATTCTTGTCAGGCTGTTACAATTACAAAAGCCGTTTTTGATTTTAGTTCAAAACGGCTTTACACTAATTCTTGATCGTTCTATAGACAAAATCGACAGATAGAATAAGTTCAGTTAGGTCACTGCGTTGAACTTGGAGAGCGACCGCAGGCAGGCTGTTGCCTGACAAGGAAGCTTGACGCCGAATGAACTTATTATAGCCGAGAGTTTGTCTATATGTTGATCAAGAATTAGTATTATATATTAGTGCTGGTTTAAGATGCGTTCATCGCAGTATTCACATTCAAGAGTATCTCCATTACCTCTGAACGCTCTCGGCAGATATGCTTCCTTGTGAGTAATGCAGTTGGGGTTTGTGCATCTGATACTGTTGTGAATATTTCCGCTAAGAAGCGTGGATGGATATTCATTCTTCAAAACAGTGAGGATAAGTGCCATTCTGACATACATACCGTACTTTGCCTGCTTGAAATACATTGCACGGGGGTCATCGTCGACCGCAATATCTATCTCATCAACTCTCGGAAGAGGGTGAAGAACGATAAGATCCTTGCTTGCTTTGGACATTTTTTCGGTGTCAAGACGGTAAACATTTTTCTGCTTTTCGTATTCATCAAGGTCAGAAAAACGTTCACGCTGGATTCGTGTCATATAGAGAATATCAAGCTTATCTATTACTTCTTCAAGAGAATCGACCTCGGTAAACTCACAACCGTGTGCTTTTAATATATCAATAATGTATGACGGAACTTTAAGTTCAGGCGTTGAGATAAATATGAACTTGTTGCCTTTATAGCAGGACATTGCTTTGCAGAGGGAATGAACGGTTCGACCGTTTTTGAGATCACCGCAGAAGCCGATAGTATGATTTTCAAGCGTTCCTTTTTCTATGTACAAAGTCAACAGATCGGTGAGGGTCTGTGTAGGGTGAAGATGTCCGCCGTCGCCTGCGTTTATGATAGGACAGTCGGCTGTCAAGGCAGCAGCCTTTGCAGAACCTTCAAGTGGGTGACGCATTACCAATACATCCGCATAGCCTGAAACTATCTTTGTTGTATCTTTAAGATTCTCGCCCTTTGAAACCGATGAAGTTTCAGGATTATCAAATCCGATTATCGTTCCGCCAAGGCGAAGCATTGCTGTCTGGAACGACATCTGCGTTCTTGTGGACGGTTCATAGAAGAGCGTTCCCATAATTTTACCGTCACATTCGTGAGCGTATTTTTCGGGTTCTTTTGCGATCTTTGCGCCGAGCGAAACAATTTCGTTCCACCATGAAACGGGCATATCGCTAAGGTCGATAAGGTTGGTAAATTTAGATGTTACCATAGTTAAAGATCCTTTCATTTATAACAATATGATTTTATCTTATTCATTCTATCACAAAACGACACTCTATTCAATAGTTTTTTAAAATTTAATAAATTAAGTTATAAATCGACATATTGTAAGTTCAGAAAAGCTCACACGATCACTTAGACCGTGTGAGCTTTTGTAGTATTAGAGTGCGATAGAAATCTTACCGTCGGAGTTAGCAGGAACTTCAACAGTCTTGCCGCCCGAAACAGTGATCTTGAACGGTGAAGCATTCTTTGTGAAGCTTACATCGATCGTGCCATTGTTGTTTACAGCTGTAAGTTCAAGAACCTTGTTGGAATCTGTATCGTAGATAGTGCAGGAAGCGGACTTGCCGTTTTCAAGCTCGTAAATAACGATCTCAGCATTGTTAAGATAATCGTATTCAAAGTTCTTCTCAAATGCACCGTAAGCAATGATGCTGTTAGGCTTTGCAAGGCAGGGGAGAGAGAAGTAGTCGAACTTTTCGTTGTAGTACTTTCCGCCCTCGTACTTCTTGCCGCTGATGATATCAGTCCAAACACCTGCAGGTACATAGAACTCTGCTGTGCCCTCTTCGTTGAATACGGGAGCAACGAGAACATTATCACCGAACATATACTGTCTGTCGAGGTAGAGGCAAGCAGCATCATCTGCATAGTCGATAACCATTGCTCTCATCATAGGAACGCCGACAGTTGATGTCTTGTTAGCCTGTGCCCAGATATAAGGCATCATCTTACCCTTGAGCTTTGTGAAGAAGCGGAGAACATCAACTGATTCTTCGTCAAAGAGCCAAGGCACTCTGTAAGAAGAGTTGCCGTGGAGTCTTGAATGTGAGGAGAACAAACCGAATGCTGCCCATCTCTTGTAGATATCAGGTGTTGCTGTTGCTTCAAATCCGCTCATATCGTGGCTGAAATAGCCAAAGCCCGAAGCGCAGAGTGACAAGCCGCCGCGGAGCGTTTCTGCCATTGAAGTGTATTCAGCAGAGCAGTCGCCGCCCCAGTGAACAGGGAACTTCTGACCGCCGACTGTTGCGGAACGTGCAAAGAGGCAAGCCTTGTTTTCACCGTAACATTCTTTAAGAACATTGAATACAGTCTTATTGTAAAGATATGTGTAATAGTTATGCATTGCGATAGGATCAGAACCATCGAAATACTTAACGTTTGTCGGGATTCTCTCGCCAAAGTCGGTCTTGAAGCAGTCAACGCCCATTTCGCAGAGCTTTTTGAGCTTGCCTGCATACCACTTGCAAGCATCGGGATTTGTAAAATCTACAATTGCCATACCCGGCTGCCACATATCGCACTGGAATACGCTGCCGTCAAGATTCTTGATGAAGTAACCATTTTCCTTGCCCTCTGCAAAAAGAGCGGAACGCTGTGCAATATAAGGATTGATCCAAACGCAGATCTCCAGTCCCTTTGCTTTAAGACGCTTGAGCATTGCAGCAGGATCGGGGAACTGACGCTTGTCCCATTCAAAGTTACACCATTCAAATTCCTTCATCCAGAAGCAGTCAAAATGGAATACCTGAAGCGGGATATCTCTTTCAGCCATACCGTCGATAAAGGAAGTAACTGTTTCTTCATCGTACTTTGTTGTGAACGAAGTTGTGAGCCAAAGTCCGAATGTATAAGCAGGAGGAAGTGCAGGCTTACCTGTGAGTGTTGTGTAATTTGAGATAACTTCTTCGAGGTTTGCACCGCCGATAACGAAGTATTCAAGCTTTTCGCCCGGAACGGTAAAGGAAACCTTTGAAACGGTATCGGAAGCAACTTCGTAAGAAACCTTATCGGAGGAATTTACGAAGATACCGTATCCTCTTGAAGAGATATAGAACGGAATGGACTTATAAGACTGGTCACTGCAAGTACCACCGTCAGAGTTCCATGTTTCAACGTTCTGACCATTCTTAACGAATGTTGTGAATTTTTCGCCAAAGCCGTAGATACATTCACCAACGGAAAGCGTAAGCTGCTCACGGAGATAAGAATTACGATTATCGCGAGGATAAGACCAGAATGTATCGTCCTGTGTTGCTTCAAGTCTGCTGGAAACCTTGAACTGGCTTTCATTTACAACAGTTGTAGCTCTCCAAGCGCCGCCGGTGAGCTTCTTGTCCTTGTAGTAGAACTGAACATTCCAGCTATACTTTGAAATGTGTACCTTTGTATTGCCTGCAACGAGTTCAACAAAATCATCGCCGTCAACGATTTCGGGAGTAAAGCCCTGATCTTCATAAAGTTCAAACTTAGGTGCATTGTCAAGTGTGCCCATATAGTGGTTTATGGAAACCTTGATAACATCTTTCTGTGTGCAGGAATAGGTGATATCGAGAACAGGTCCGCCGAGGGTCATACCTCTGTTCTGGATATAGTTTGTGGTCGCAAGGACATTTATAAAGTTTTTTCCTGTCTTGATCTCATAGGCCTGTGATGCATAGTTTACATCATAGCCTTTCTGATTAAGCCAAAAGCCGTCTGCAAATTTCATGACAAAATCCTCCTCTTATGTAATTGATTACATTGTACAACATACACATAAAAAATGCAAGGGGTTTTCAAAATTTTATTTTTTGTTCATATCTTTTGCTTCTATATAAGCATACAAGCCTTTAGCTTTGAATATTATTGAACAAAGCAGATGATGATACAAAAATGCTCTTACCGAGAAATTTTTATCATTAAAATTGTTTTACCACGACAAAACAAGGAGGAAAACCTATGGAACTTAAAATCAACAGGGAAGAGTTATGTTCGTCCGAATTGATCCTGAAAACCAAGCAGGAACAGTCGATAGAGCTTGACTATGTTCTTCCCGATTATTACCCCGAGATTTTCAAGATACTGAAATGTTTCACTTCGCCGAAGATAGCTTCATACAGCGTTTCGGGCAGCAAACTCACATACGAACTTTGCGTAAACATAAAGATAGCGTATAATGATGAAAACAGCTGCACTGTTCACGTTGTAGACCAGAAAATGATGTTTACGAAGTCAGTTGAACTCGGAAGATCGTGCAACGAATCCAAAGTTTGTATAAAGCCCAGCGTTGACTACATCAACTGCCGTGCTGTAAATTCACGAAGACTCGACATCAGGGGAGCTGTTTCGACCGATATATGTGTCACCGACAGCAGCAGGCAGGAAGTTGTCTGTGATGCTTACGGAATGGACATCGAACTTTGCAAAAAGCCGATAACTTACCCCGTGAACAAGCTTTATGCCGAAAAACAGATCAGCATAACTGATGATTTTGAACTTGGCATTTCAAAACCAGCCATAAATGACATACTTTACTATGATGCATGTGTTTCTTCAACTGATAAAAAGATAATCGCAAATAAAATGGTCGCAAAAGGCGAGATATGCATAAATATGTTCTACACCTGCGATGAAGACAAAATCGAAACGCTCACGTTTACACTTCCATTCTCGCAGATAATCGATATCGAGGGTATTGATGACAGATTTGACTGCAATATTGAAGCAGAGATAATGAACTGCGAAATAATGCCCCGTTCGGACGGTGACGGAAACACCAAAGTCGTTGACTGCTCCATTTCGATAATGATAAAATGCAATGCATACAGAATGGGAACGCTCGAACTCGTCTGTGACGAATATTCGACCTCTTTTGGAACTTCCGACCAAAGAGAAACTATCCATTACGATACTATGCCGCAATGGATAAACACTGCATTTTCTGCAGGCTGTTCATTTGATACCGGTGAAAACAAAGTTGAACGTGTTTACGGTGTCACAGCAAGTGTAAAGAATTGTCACTTTACAGCGAACAATGAGAGCAGTGAACTCACTGCAGACGGAACTATATGCTGTACACTCATTGCAAGTTCAGATGACGGCAAAAGTATTTTTGCTGACAAGGAAGAAAACTTTACATACAGTATTCCCCTTGAAAACATCTCTGATGAAGCATATATCAGTATCAGCGTGATACCTACTTCCTGCTCATACAATATTTTATCTGAGGGAACTGTAGATGCAAAGGCAGAATTAAAGCTTTGCGGAAGTATTTGCTGTACCAAGACAGCGGAATGTATCACCGATATTTATGCAGACGAAGATACTCCTATACAAAAGGACGAAAACTGTGCATTGAAACTTTACTTCTGCGAAAGCGGTGAAAGTCTTTGGGATATTGCCAAGCGTTACCACTCTTCCGCAAAACTTATAATGGACGAAAACGACATAGAAGATGAGATGATCGGCAATGATATGATGCTGATAATTCCAATAATGTAAAAGGGGTGTTCCGGAATGGTCAATAATGATATTTATAGCAACATTGCCAAAAGAACTGACGGTGACATTTACATCGGTGTTGTCGGACCTGTCAGAACGGGCAAATCAACTTTTATAAAAAAATTTATGGAATCGCTCGTTATTCCGAATATCACAAGCGAATTCCGCAAAGAACGTGCCATTGATGAACTTCCTCAATCAGCCGCAGGCAAGACCATAATGACAACCGAACCCAAATTCATTCCCGAAGAAGCGGTAGAAATAAAACTTTCGGACAATGCTGTTTTCAACGTCCGAATGATAGACTGCGTAGGCTATATCGTTCCTGCTGCGATAGGTTATATTGAGAACGAAGCCCCTCGAATGGTTATGACTCCATGGTTTGAGCAGGAAATACCTTTCGCTATGGCAGCCGAGATTGGAACGCAGAAGGTCATCAAGGAACACTCGACAATAGGTCTTGTTGTTACAACAGACGGCAGTATCACCGACATCCCCCGTGATGAATATTGTGATGCCGAAGAACGCGTAATAAATGAACTTACTGAGATCAATAAACCGTTCGTAATCGTTTTGAACTGTCTTGACCCGAAAAGCAGCAGCGCACAGCAGCTTGCATCGGAGCTTGAGGAAAAATATTCAACTCCAGTTATTCCCGTAAACTGTCTTGAGCTTGATGAGCAGGGGATAAGCGATATTTTAAGGCAGGTGCTTTACGCTTTCCCCGTTAAAGAAGTCAATATCACTATGCCGAAATGGATAACGGCGCTTGACAAAAATCATTGGCTCAAAAGCAGTGTTGTTTCCGCAATAAGAGCAGCTGCAGAAAACATCAGACATATTCGTGATATGACTAAGCTCACCGAGCGACTTTCGGACGGAGAATACATATCCGGTTCGCAGATATCGGAAATCGACCTTGGAAAGGGAAGTACAGGCATTAGGCTGGACTTTGACGGTGAGCTTTTCTACAAAATTCTCGGTGAAGAAACGGGCATTGAGATAAAAAACGACAATGACCTTATGCCGCTTCTGAAAGACCTTATCGCTATGAAAAAGAAATATGAAAAAGTAGAAAATGCTTTGAATGAAGTTGAAGCAACGGGATATGGCATCGTTATGCCCGATATCGGCGATCTTTCACTCGAAGAACCCGAGATCGTTAAGCAGGGTGGAAAATACGGTGTTCGTCTAAAAGCTTCTGCGCCGTCAATTCACATGATGAAAGCTGATATCGTCACCGAAGTCAACCCGATAGTCGGTTCGGAAAAGCAGTCGGAAGAGTTGGTTATGTATCTTATGAATGAATTCAATGATGACCCAACAAAAATTTGGAATTCCAACATCTTTGGCAAATCTCTGCACGACCTTGTTAATGAGGGTCTGCACAACAAACTTTATAAGATGCCCGTTGACGCTCGGCTCAAACTTCAAGAAACGCTTGAACGTATCATCAACGAAGGCTGCGGAGGACTTATTTGCTTTATTCTCTGATTTCTTCCTTGTCTTTTGTCATAAAAACAGCACCCTTGCAGGTTTAAATGCAAGGGTGCTGTGCTTTTATTTGGTTATGATAACTTGTTGCCGCATTCCGCGCAGAATTTAGCGTTTGGACTTGTTATTCTTGCGCCGCACTGGTCGCAGAAACGAGGCTTAGGTTCTTCGGAAGCAGGCTGTTCATCTGCTTTTTCTTCTACAACTTCGTCAGCAGCAGGTGCTTCTTCCGTTTTTTCATCAGATTCGGTCTTTTCTTCAGCTGCTTCTGCTGTCGGTTCAGCGGTTTCAGTTTTAGGTGCAGGAGCTTCATTTACTGCTGCGTTTATAGCAGCAACAGGTATCTCCTGCGTTCTTTCCTTAACGGCATTTTCAAGAAGTTCCTTCATCTTTTCAGCAGAACGCTGATCTCTTATGTAGTTTACAAGAGCAGTCATAGCCTTAGCTGTGCCGTCGATGGTATTCTTGTTTATTGCACAGTTGATCTCGTTGGTGTTGCCGTTTCTCTCGGTCACAACGATAGATGTGCTTACAAACGACTTCTTAGCCTGGAACGAAACGATATCGTCGATCTTAATACGATTGAACACGCCCTTGTTGATGAAGTAGAAATACTCTGTTGTGAGAGCAAAACCGTTATCTCCCGAATTGTCATGGAGGAAGATAGGAAGCTCATATCTTCCGACGGAGATATAATTCTTGCAGGCTTCATCATACTTAGGATAGAAGAGGTTTGAAAGAGTAGGAACAAGGAAGTTTGCTGTTGAAACATTGAACTCATCGATCTTCTGCTTAAGGAACATAATATATGTTCTCTGCTCGTTATTTTTGAGTTCCATAATATGTGATTCTATCATATCAAGATACTTGTTCTTGACTGTATCATCAAGAGCCATTGTTCTGAGACGAACAATAACATCAAGCGACTTCTTGGCACTGAGATTATTGATATTTCCGATAATATCGGTAACTTCCTTTTCGGCAAGGGAAGAAAGGCACTCATCGACTTTAACGATGTACTTCGTTTTAAGTTCAAGAGGACATTTGTATTCCTCGATCTTTGATTTAACAGCGAGAAGTTCTTCCTTAGACATATTTTCAACGCCGTCCATAAGCTTCTCAATGTTTTCAATGTGGAGTTCTTTTATTCTGTTTTCAAGCTGCTCAATACGCTCTGTCTTCTTATCCTCGTGGAAATCACCATTCTTAATAGTATCAAGAGCATAAATTGCTTTATCCACATCAATTGTATTTATGTCGCCGATGATAGAATCAAGCTTTTCTGTTTCAAGAGCAGAGGCTCTTTCAGCTATCTTATTTACGCCTCGCTCAAAGTTTTCGAGTGTGACTTGGTTATCTGCAAGCTTATCGGAAAGATCGGACTTGAACTGTTCAAGCTCACTTTCGGACATATTCTGAACTGTATCAAGAAGCTTGTTATATTCAGCATTTTTGATATTGTCGATACATTCATCGATCTTAGCATAATATTCATCGCTGATTGCAACATATTCTTCGTTTTCAGCAATTTCACTTCTGAGCTTTTCAAGCTGTTCGATATCCATTTCGGAAATTCCCGAGCAGAGTTCATCAAGCTCTTCACGGCGAAGTTCATCTTCACGTTCGGTTACCTTTTTGAGATAAACTGTTGTGATAGATTCATCGTAAGCACCGCTGAGAAGAACATCTTTGAGTTCATTCAAAGCGTCCTGATTCATAGAGAAGATATACTTGCAGCGTTCAGCAAGCTCAGAGTTCTTGAGTTCAGCCTCACGGCGATCAATTCTGTCAAAGCATTTATCCTTGAGTTCGCTGTTGTAATTCTTATCGGAAAAATTGATCTTGGAACGAAGCTCATCAAGCTGATCCTGTTCCATATTTTCGATATTTTCACACATTGAATCAAGCTCTTCATCAATAAGGGTCTGTTCGCGCTGTGCGACCTTGACCATATAGGGAGCGATAAGTTCATCGCTGTAGCTTTTTTCACTGAGAACGGACTTAATGCTTTCGAGTTCTTCTTCTGTTGCAAAATCAACATTTTCAAACAGCTTTTCAACTTCGTGATGCTCATAATCAACGATAAGTCTGTCGATCTCTTCAATATATGAACTTGTATACTTTTCGGGGAACTTATCACTTGAAAGCTTAAGCTTTGCATCTGTGAGCATATCAAGCGAAAATTCGTCCATACCGCTGCAAATAAGATCGATCTCAACCTTGATCTTATCATCTGCAAACTGCTCTATCTTGCGTGTATAGCTTTCAGCCATTACAGCAGGATATCTGCCCGAATTTACACTCTGGAGCAAGGTAGATATCTCGGCAGTATCCATATCATCAAGCTTGGCAATTCTTCTGTCAAGCTCCTCTGTAAATGCGATATCAAGGTGATTGTTGATATCTGGAAGCTTTGCATTTATAACAGATTCAGCATAGCCGGATTTAAGGACATCGTCACGAAGCTTGATAGTTTCATCAGCATCAAGCGTCGGCAAACCAAGGCAAAGCTGATCGAGCATACTTTCCTCAACGCAGTTCATTGCCATCTTAACTTTGAGAAGATATTTTGACTTTGTAACATCGTCAATAGTAATACCTTCAATATGCTTTTTGAGCTGATCAAGCTCCTCTTTGTTGAGAGCTGAAAGGTTAATGCAAAGCGTCTGGAGTTCAAGCTCATTTGCAACTGCGCGCTTCATAGCCTCGGGAGTGTCAAAAACAGTTCCGTTGAAGCTTCTGCTGCGAATGTCAGCATCTTTAATATATTCAGCAAGCTCGTCAATATAGCTTCTGTCCTCAAAGCCATACTTGACATTGACCTTTTCAAGTTCGTCCTTTATTATCTCAGCCTGCTTGATTCCTGACACAAAATTGCCATTTTCATCAAAAAGATCGGCATTCAGATAGGAATCAAAAATAACGCGCTGAAGCGAAGCCTTATCTACAGGTGCAACATTCCAGAAATTTGCAAGCTTTTCGAGATTAGCTTCTTCCTCTGGATATCTGTAAAGCGTATATGCAAAAATACCATAGCTTTCAGGTCTGAATGAAAGTATCTTGGAAATAAGAAACTTTTCTTCGGCAGAACCCTGCGGGCCTGAAAAATCCTTCTGTTCAAGGTCTTTCATAAGCGAAACGTAGTCACTGTCTGAATTAACGGAATAGCTGTACTCAAAGAGATCAGACTTTGTGAGTGCATCGGTAAATGCTATCTTCACTGCAGCCATAGCAGTGCTGTTTCCGTCAATATTGATACCGTGTGATTTTTCCTTAAGTTCTTCTTCCGAAAGATCTATGTACTTGTTTACATACTCGGAAACAAACTTGTCAAGAGTAATTGTAACGCCGTTGTTTGAAAGCACTTCAACAGCAAGCTTTCTGATAAATTCATCAGCAGAGAATTCAAATTCTGAAGCCTTAAAAATTTCGTCAGCTTCGGAAAGTTCACCTGCAATAGCGTTAAACTGTTCAAAAAGAACATCGGTTTTCAGTATTCTTGTGGTTTTGCCGTCAATGATGACCTTTTTATCAAAAAGATCAAATGTAAGGTCATTCGTATCTGCAAAATCAGGCGCTTCATCAACACATTTTGCAAGATACTTATCAACACATTTCTGAATATATTCAGCATCAAGCGTGATTATCTCACCGATCTCTGCTTTGTTCCAGAAGAATGTATTATTGATTTTCTTGAAATGAAGAACTCTGTTGGTAAGGGGAGTGACAGGAGCGTATCTTTTGCCCTTTTCACGCATATATGCTTCGCTTACAACAATAGTATCATTCTTTCCGTTTATCATCCAATCCTCGGCATAGAATGCGTTCTCAGCCATAATATCGGTAAGATAAACATAACCGTTCTCGGCAGCTATCTCTCTCGCTCTTGTGATATTGAAAGACTGCCATTCTTCATTGTCGGCAGACATTAAAAGCATATCGGAATAACGGCAGATATTAAGTCCGTTGCTCTTAGCTTCCTCGTCAGAACATCTGCATATCAATTCATTTTTCTGGGTAGGATGACATATAAATTTAGCTTCGGAAAAGCACTTGTTTTCGAGTTCATCGGCAAAAGCAAAGCATTTTTCCTTAAATACGTCATACTGATTAAATACGTCCATATTTTTGCCCCCAAATTTCAAAATTATATATTTATATCATACCAAAATTGCCTTTAAAAGTCAATAACTTATTGCAATTTTAACAATAATTCTTTTTTTAGGCAATTTATTCTGTCTCTTATACACATCTCCGAGCCCACGAGACGTAGA
>ERZ1026854.1289-NODE-1289-length-16130-cov-4.129705_pt1 | contig 16130 bp, 16 predicted proteins | sample MGYA00380157_ERZ1026854 | MGnify/ENA primary metagenome ERZ1026854 (study PRJEB33269, sample SAMEA4719793) | human gut metagenome | biome: human-associated habitat; feature: organic feature; material: feces | place: Cameroon | collected 2013-10 ...
ATGCCAATGTATTTGCAAAAAATATTAGATTTGTTATGATAAAAATGTAACTTAAGAGGAGGCGGATTTTGATGAACTCTTTTAATCGGGAACAATATCTGAAACAATTACGGATGTACTACTCCGGAGACCGTAATGATACAGAACAGTTTCTCGAAGAGATGAGCGATTCTTTGGACTGTTATCTGAAAGAACATCCTTCTGCTACGACAGCGGAAATCTTTCATCATTTCGGACATCCAAAAGAACTTGAGGAACAATATGAGGAAGCTGTTGCAGCACAACACAGGGAGCATAAAAAACAGTTTTCCAAAACTGTGATCATTGCGATCTTTGCTGCATGTCTGCTAATTTTGGGCGCATTTATTCTTCATTCCTGCGAAATACTTAACGAAGTTAATGGACACGCCGAAGTGATTATAAAAGAAAAAGAAATAAAAAACGAAAAACCAGATAACCCCAGTCCTTCAATAATTCTCCCCTCCGACAACCCACAGATTCGCATTATCGATTAGGAGGAATTACTATGAAAAAACTTTTTAAAGCACTCACTTGTTTTGCACTTTCTCTGTCTATGCTGGCATCAAGTCTGCTCACAGCAGCTCCGGCATCCGCATCGTCAGATGCCACAACAGTCTCAGAGGAAACCATCCAGTTAGAGGATGGGGCATACTGCATTGTAACAACAACCGAAACTATGATCCCATCTGTAACACGCGGAACGACAAAGACAAAAGCGGCAGAGAAAATTTATCGGTACTATAACGCCAGCAATGTTCTCTCTTGGGAATATACTCTTCATGCTACATTTATGTATGATGACTATCTTGTTGTATGCTCTGATACATATAATGAAACCAATATATACAATCCAAAAAAATGGATTTATAAAAGTGGAAAGCATTGGAAACAGGGCAACACCGCTTACGGTCAGGTAACAATCCACTTAATTGGAACCACTTCTTCAAAAACTGTCAATTTACAGATTTCATGTAGTAAACATGGCGTTCTGAGCTAAAGAAAAGAAAGGAATATTCATGCGCTCATTTCTATTAACCCGGCGACTGTATTTTCTCAGCCGCACTTTAATCCGGCACAAGTTTTCAACGTCAGAAGTCAGTCATACCAAGGACGATATATCTCCGGCATGTTTATCACTTTACAGTGATATGTTGCAATACAGCGAAGAACATCCTGATTATGGATACCGTGAAATTTATTGTCATTTTGTTGACGATGATACACGGAAGATGCTCGACCAAAGGCACCGTCAAAAAATCCTGTTGGCAATTGCTATAGGCTGTATCGTTATTATTGTCATTGGATATTTTGTTTTAAACTGGCTTACAGCATATCTTTTTGAAAATGTTCCAATTTCTTATATTAAGGTGTGACATTTTTTCTAATTATGTGTTATAATGGGAGATACATAAAAAACTATAGAAAGTTGGATGGATAGCGATGGGCATAAAAGATAATTTAAAGCGTGGAACTATTGAAATGATCCTTTTGCATTTACTGGAGCAGGAAGATAAGTATGGATACCAGTTATCACAGGATCTCGAAAAGCAGAGTGAGGGCGATTACCAGTTAAATGAAGCTACAATGTACCCAACACTCTACCGTTTAAAAAAGAATGGTTATCTTGACGAGCGTAAGGTTCAGGTGGTTGGAAAGCGTTTCCGTGTCTACTATCATCTGACAGAGGCCGGCAAGCAGCATCTTGAGGAAACAAAACGAGAGTATTACAGCGTTTGTGCTGCTGTAGAGAAGGTGCTTTCTTATCAGGAGCGTGCTTCTGTCACCCCCTCCGGCACCGAAGGATGATCATTAAACTTTAAAACAATCAAATAAGGGGAGGATTTATTTCAAATAGAAATAGATTCTCCCCTATAAGTGTTTCTATACAGTATTTATTCAATTTATCTGTTTTGTTCTAACGATATCACAGCCATTTTTATAGCATCTTCTTTTGTATCCGCAGCTCCCATAAAGCCTGTCGCATGGCAAAACCGTGCAGTAGCTACACCGCTGACACCCGGAAGCTCTGAAGGATCACACCCCCACCACTCCTTAGGAAAATCGCAGACAAGACTACGATCCTCTTTGGATTTTGGTACCCCCTGTACGCTATATCCTCCCCGATTCGATGGATATACCGTAAACTGATAACTGCTGCCGATCACATCCCGTTTCCATGGTACATAGCATGGCAGGATCAGGATTTCTCCATCACTCTCCTCCATAGCTTTTTTTACCACATCGGATGCCCGGCGAAGTCCCTGTATACTCTCTATATATCGAATCAGAATCTTCTCCGCAAAGGCTTCTGCCTCCCAGAATCGATCATCATAGGAAGCATCCGAATCCCATCCCGGATTAAACTTTTCCATAAGCTCTGACAGGATATTCTCAGATCCTGTATTATCTGATTCATCCAATGGCTGAATAAACTTCTCATCGAAATCAGCCGCCTCCTGCTCTGTCAGGAAGCAAGTGCCAAATTCTCTCCAAAGAAGTCCAAAAGCCGCATAGGGCACACCATTTTCACGAATTTCTTTGTCCTGCTGATGATGGTCGTACTTTCCTCTTCCAATATCATATACAATGCCATCGAAATCCTCCGGTACATCAAATCCACGCGTCACCTCGATAGCCGGATTTAACAGGCGTAAAAGTGCCGTAGAAAACACATCATCCGCATGAAATTTGGCTCCATGAGTAAATCCATGATCCGGTACAAGACCGGTAACCTCTTTTTCAAATTCTATCATAATTACGTTGTCCTCCTGGTCTGTAGTTCCCCCAATATTCTCTCTTTTCCAAATTCATAAATTGTATCACTTGGAAGATCAATTCTATCATTCCAATAAATACAGGTTCTGCTTTGATCTAATTGTACCTGTAAGAATAACCCATGTATACTTTCTAAATCCTGAAAATCAGCAATAGTATTAATATCATCTTTCACATCATAATAAACCGTCTTTCCATCATCAAATACTACATATAAAATGAAATTCTCCAACGGTTTTACACTTTTTATTTTTGGTATCATAGAATCCCTCCAAACATTAAAACCGCTTATAATGGTGGTAATTTTCTCAAATTTTGACTCTCCCACATCTCCAACAAATCTTCCTGATTATGAAGCAGCCACTCTTTTACAAGTTCCTGTGCTCTCTTCGGTAAGTCCCCCTCTATCATTTCCATAGTCCTTAAATCAAAAATACCTACATACTCACCATATAATGCATGTATATGGCTTGGTTCATGCTCTTTCGGCTTAAAAAACATCTTAATAATAATTCCATAAAATCTGCTAATTTCCGGCAAGCCTTCATCTCCTTTTCTACAATGCTTTGTTTTAATAATCCGATATCATTATAATCTATTTTAAATTCCTTGTATATACAATATACATCATCAAACAACAAAAAGCCCCTGTTGCGAGGCTTTTTGCTTCATATGGATTTCCATTCTATGATTTTGCTTTTTATACAAGAATGCCTGTTACAGCATTGCTTCCAGTGACTCACGGACTGCCTTGATAAATCCCTCACTGTTTAATACCGTAACATCCTTCATACTGGTGATCAGCGCCAGATCCTTTGTCATCTTTCCACTCTCAATCGTAGAAAGTGTTGCTTTCTCAAGCTTGTCGGCAAATGCCATCAGCTCCGGAATGTTGTCCAGCTCACCACGCTTGCGAAGAGCACCTGTCCAGGCAAAGATTGTTGCTACAGAGTTTGTTGATGTCTCCTCGCCCTTCAAATGCTTATAATAATGTCTCTGAACGGTTCCATGGGCAGCCTCATACTCATATACACCGGAAGGAGAAACCAGTACGGAAGTCATCATTGCCAGAGAACCACATGCAGAGGAAACCATATCGCTCATAACATCTCCGTCGTAGTTCTTGCAGGCCCAGATAAATCCACCCTTTGCCTTCATAACACGGGCAACGGCATCATCGATCAGAGTATAGAAATACTCAATACCGGCTGCCTCAAATTTCTCCTTGTATTCCTTATCATAGATATCCTGGAAAATATCCTTGAAATTATGATCATAAATCTTTGAAATCGTATCCTTGGTTGCAAACCACAGATCCTGCTTTGTGTCCAATGCGTAGTTAAAGCATGCCTTAGCAAAGCTTGTGATGGATTTGTCCGTATTGTGGATACCCTGAATAATACCCGGTCCATCAAACTCCTGAATCGTCTGACGAATCTCTTTGCCGTCCGCACCGGTAAATACAAGCTCTGCTTTACCTGCGCCAGGCACCTTAATCTCTGTATTTTTATAAACATCTCCATAGGCATGACGTGCCAATGTGATCGGCTTCTCCCAGTTCTTAACACAAGGCTCGATGCCCTTTACCTGAATTGGTGCACGGAAAACAGTACCGTCCAGTGCTGCACGGATCGTACCATTTGGAGACTTCCACATTTCCTTCAGATTATACTCTGTCATACGAGCTGCATTCGGTGTAATCGTTGCACATTTTACTGCAACACCATACTTTTTGGTTGCCTCTGCAGAGTCGATCGTTACCTGATCGTTTGTCTCATTACGGTACTCCAGTCCGAGATCGTAATACTCTGTCTTCAGATCAATAAAAGGAAGAAGCAGTTCATCCTTGATCATTTTCCAGAGAATTCTGGTCATCTCGTCGCCATCCATCTCAACTAACGGTGTCTTCATCTCGATCTTTGCCATGTCATTATCCTCCATTTTTGCAATATGTATGCCGGATTTATTGAAAATCTCCGGCAAATGTTTCGTATACTGATACACATGTATGCATTAGAACATCACTCCTTTTAACTATACCACAAAAAAGCATGATGCACAAATTGGTTTCCGGAGATTTCCGAATTTTCCGTGATGTTTACTGGAAAAAATTTATATTTTCGTGCAATGTTCCAAAAATATAACGTCCCTATTGACCTTTGCAATGCGTGGTGTTATACTCCAGACACTTTACAATATTTCTCCCCCGGCAAGGAGGGAGTTCTCTATGAAACATTCATTATCATTTCGACGATATCTTCTCGTCATACTCACGACACTGTCAATCCTTCTGGGACTTTTCAGCATTCCTATCGTCTCCTGCAAAGCCGCAGCCAGATTCACAGGAAAAACAGTTTCCAGACCTAAGATCATATTAAATACCAGACAGATATCCATGGAAAACGGAGAAGTTTTTTCACTTCAGGCATCTGTATCCGACGGCACCTGTCCTGTCTACCGCAGCAACAAAAAGGGCGTTGCCGTCGTGGACAGCAATGGCGTGATCACCGCCTGCAAACCGGGTACTGCCATAATCTCTGTCAAAGCAGCAAAAACCACGGTTACCTGTCGCGTTACGGTTAAAAAACCCGTGATCAAACTGAATCACATCTATGCAAAGCTTTTTCGATGCCAGCAGATCCAGCTGACCGCCGAGGTATCTTCCGGGATCCGGCCATCATGGAAATCCAGCCGTCCCCGCATCGCAACAGTCAACGACAATGGACTTGTGTGCGCTCAAAAACACGGCACCACAATCATTACCGCCAAAGCAGACGGCGTATCCAAAACCTGTGAGATTGAAGTAGAATCTCCAACCATTCGTATATCTTCTACTTCTCTGACCATGAAAGCCGGAGAAACGCGTACACTCGATTATATTGTCTCCAGTGGCAATGCACCACTGATCAAATCAAACAAGCCAAATATCGTCCAGGTAGATCAGCTTGGCAATCTTACTGCCCGAAGTGCAGGAACTGCTGTCATTTCCTTTACCGAAGATGGCACAAAAGAAACCTGCACTGTCCGGGTTCTGAAATAGGATAATATTTACCCCAAAACCATTAAAATACAAAACGGAGGGAGTAATATTGTAAGGTATTTTTTCTTTGCGACATATCAATCCGTCAGCTTGTAAACACACCATAAATCCGCTATACTACAATCAGGAAGGCGGTGAAGGGATGGAAGAAATGACAGAAAAAGAATTGATCACTTAAGTTTATAACAAAATTTCTGCGGAATGGAGGATTTATATGAGTGAAGAAAAGAGTATGAAGGATTACGAAAACGAACTGGAGCGCTCCTTTCAGGTACTGCGCGAGGGCGATATCCTGGATGTGACCGTGATCGGCGTTTCCGACACAGAAGTAACGGTTGATCTGAATTATTACACAGAAGGCATCATCCCGATTGAGGAGTGCAGCGACGATCCATCCTTTTCTATTAAAAAGGATATGATCATCGGGGATGTGATCCAGGCTATGGTACTGGATCCGGAAAATGCCGGTGGTAATGTAATTCTTTCCAGAAAAGAAGCAAACCGTGTGCTGGTGTGGGATGAATTAAAAGAGGATATGGCAGACGGAACTGTTTTTGACGTAAAGATCACAGAGGCAGTCCCTGCCGGCGTTGTTGGTTATGTCCGTGGAATCCGTGCATTTATCCCGGCTTCACAGCTTGCCCTCACCTATGTGGAGGACACGGAAAATTATGTCGGAATGACTGTGCAGGCCGTGATCATCACGGTAGAAAAGGATATCCAGAAGCTGGTACTCTCTGCCAAAATGATCCAGAAGGAAAGAGCCCTGGCAGAAAAGACACAGCATATCGGACGGCTGACTACCGGAGATCTTGTGGAAGGACCGGTAACCCGTATGGAATCCTATGGTGTATTCATTGATATTGGAGAAGGACTGACCGGGCTCTGTCACATTTCCCAGATCACCAATAAATTTATCAAATCTCCAAAGGAAGAACTGAAAATGGGACAGGTAGTAAAAGCAAAGATCCTGAAGATTGAGGGAGACCGCATTTCACTGAGCATTAAAGCACTTCGCGAAGACGAGCCGGATACCGGGGAAGAATCCTATGAGATCCCGGCAGAATATTCTGCTGACAGTGCAGATAATGATCAGGATACCAGCCCTTTTGCAAAGCTTTTACAGGGGATCAAATTAGACTAAGAATTCTATTGACAGACCATTTGCGCCATTTTACAATAGAAATCGTTTGGAGCATTACAATGTCTCCCTGATGATCACAACGCAGTATCCGGCGCACAGCTGCTGCGTTTAAAATAATATACCGTGCGCAGAAACGAGGTTACTTATGAGTGTAGTTATTTCAGATTCCGTAAAGTACATTGGTGTGGACGACACCACCATCGATCTTTTTGAAAGCCAATATGTTGTTCCGGAGGGAGTTTCTTATAATTCCTATGTTATCCTTGATGAAAAAGTTGCTGTTATGGATACCGTAGATCCCCGCGGTATGGAGCAGTGGGAAAAGAATCTTCTGGATACCCTGAATGGGAGAAAGGTAGATTATCTGGTCGTACAGCATCTGGAGCCGGATCATTCCGGCAGTATCGCACGTCTGGTAGAACTTTTCCCGGATGTAACTCTGGTTGGCAACGCCAAGACTTTCGCAATGCTTCCACAGTTTTTCAACATTCCATTGGAGGGGCATACCCTGACAGTCAAAGAAGGCGATACTCTTTCATTAGGAGAGCATACTCTGACCTTCGTGATGGCACCAATGGTTCACTGGCCGGAGGTTATGGTTACTTATGAATCAAAGGAAAAGATCCTCTTCTCCGCAGATGGATTTGGTAAATTCGGTGCCCTTTCCAAGACAGAGGGCGAGGATGACTGGGCATGTGAAGCCCGCAGATATTATTTCAATATCGTCGGCAAATATGGTGCACCGGTACAGACACTTATCAAAAAGGCTGCCGGGCTGGATATCGCTACGATCTGTCCACTTCATGGTCCGGTTTTAAAGGACAACCTCGGATATTATCTGGATCTGTACAATACATGGAGCAGCTATCAGCCGGAGGATAAGGGTATTCTCGTAGCATACGCCTCCATCCACGGCAATACGGCAAAGGCTGCAGAAAAGCTTGCCGAAATGCTTCGTGAAAAAGGGGCCGAAAAGGTGGTTGTAAGCGATCTTGCCAGAGAGGATATGGCAGAGGTTATCGAGGATGCGTTCCGTTATGACCGCATGATTCTGGCGGCTGCCAGCTATGATGCCGGAGTTTTCCCATGTATGCAGGATTTCCTTCATCATCTCCAGAGCAAGGCTTATCAGAATCGTAAGGTCGGTATTATGGAAAACGGTTCCTGGGCTCCGACTGCAGCACGCACAATGAAATCTATTCTGGAAACCATGAAAAATATCGAGATCGTAGAGCCTGTTGTTACGATCCGTTCCGTTATGAAGGACAGTGATCTCCCTGAAATGGAGAAGCTTGCAGATGCTATGACTGCAAAATAGTCCTATATCTGTAACCCAGATATTTTTATACAATAACAAATCCCCGTGAATACAGGATGACATGAACCATTGGTTACGATCATCTCCTGTAATCCACGGGGATTACTTTTTGTTTTTTATGTTTTATTTCACATTTTACTCTTCAAAAGCTGTTTTATTTCACAATAACCTTCACTTTACTCTTCTTTCCATCGGCCTTCAGGGTGACTACTGCAGAACCCTTCTTGATGCCCTTTACCGTTGTTGTCACCTGTGTCACTATAGCTTTCTTTTTCTGAACAGATGTTTTCACAACCTTTACTGCCTTTTTGTTTACGGTTACCTTCACAAGCTTCTTGATGGATGCATTCTTAGCTGTTGTTACATTCCACTTAATTGTTGCCTTTTTGCCCTTCTTTACAGTTACCTTTGTCTTCGCAGCTGTAACCTTTTTCACCTTCTTAACAACCGGTGCTGTTGTTGCTGCCGGTGTTGTAGTCTTAGCCGGTGCAGATGGACTTACAGCCGGAGTCTGTGTCGGTGCTGCCGGTGTTGTGGTCTTAGCCGGTGCAGATGGACTTACGGCCGGAGTCTGTGTCGATGCTGCCGGACTTACGGAAGGTGTCTGGCTTGGAGTTACAGATGGTGTCTGACCCGGATCCGGTTCGCCAGATGGGTCCGGACTTGCAGAAGGCTCCTCCGATGGATCCGGATTCGCCGTTACATCACTGAGATCATAAATAGAAGCTGCATTCTCCATAACACGAATCACTGCATTCAAGCCACGAAGAAGCTGCTCCGGCTGATAACCCATCAGATTTTCATCCACTGTCTTTTCATCGACATTTACAAATGCAGACGCAGCATCAAGAACAGTCTTTCCTTCTTTAATGAAATCGCTTCCATCTGACTCATCACAAGGGTTGATACGAAGCTGTCCCATAGCAGTCATAACCTGAGCCAGAGACCATGCATTATTATCAGAGCCCCATGCTGCATAAGCGCCCTTCTGATTCTGCAGGCTCTCCATAAAATGAGTTCCTTTGGCAACTGCCTTGGCTGTAGCCGCATTGTCATCACCGGAAATATATGGATATAATGCCTGCAACGGCATTGCCACATCGTCTACCGTAGACCATGTGGAAGCTGTGGCAACCTTTGCGATGGCGGTACCAACCTGACCGGTTACGTTCTTTACAAGCTGTGCTCTGGTAATATAATCATCTCCTGTTGGAAGCTGATAATTTCCGGAATCAAATGCAAGAAGCATTGTAGCATCAAGCATATCTGCTACGGTATTAGCATAATTACTCTTCTTTGCCATTGCTTCGATCAGATTAAAGCCACGGATATCCGTTGCATCTTTCCCCATAGCAGTCACAAAAAGGACAATCTTTGCATATGCAAATTCTGAATAACCCCCTACCAGTGTATCGAAATCCTTTTCCTCGCCGTTATCGGTAACCGTTCCCTTGTCCTTCAGTTCCTGAAGCTGGGAAGCTGCCTTTTTATACATTTTATTGAAATAATCGTCTGCCTTGTATCCGGCACGAATCAATGAGAATGCTGCATATAAAGCATTTGGCTGCTCGATGCCGTAAACAGTTCCATCTCCAAACATCTGCTGATAAATTGCATCCGCAAGAACATCCTGCTGTGCCTTAGCATTTGTAAGGAGCTTTGTCGCTGTCTCACTGTCCGGATTTTTAGCCGGATCATCGGCAAAAATAGCTGCGCCGGTTGCTGTTGCATAATTTCCATAAGCAAAAATAAAGCTTATTTTATCATTATCCTTCAAAACAGTCTGGCCAATTCCGTATTGTGAATAGTCTCCATTTACACAAAGTGACCAATAACCTTTCGTGTAATCCGCCGGTGCCGTGATACTTCCAATACCATTCAAATATGGTCCCCAGGAACTCTCCACAATATCACAGGAAATATTTCTGGAAGATAATGCCTCCTTTAAAGCTACATCTGCTGTACTTCCTTCCTCTACCTGTACCGGAAGCTTTCCTGTATTTACCTCATTACCTGCCGCATCTTTTCCTTCTGCTGCCACAAAGACCGTAATCTTATCTGCAGAAGTGTTGCTTTCGTCAGCCTTTACTGCAGAGCCTGTGCTAAATACTGTCGTAAATGCCAGGGCGGCTGCCAGAAGACTGCTCATCCATTTTTTCTTACTCATTTCAATCCTCCAATCATTTGTGCTGTGTTTACAGTGTAATCCCAAATTTCCCCTGTATACGCTCCAGCTTTTGTAAAATGCTGTCCCCAAAAAGGAACATACACAACGCCGCCGTTCCGGCATGCGCCGCGTCATAGGGTGCCCCTGTCAGGTATAATGCTTTTAATGTCTCCCAGCTGATATCCCCCGCAGAGGAATCTGCCGGATATGTCATAAGCATCGCCGCAAAGTTCATCAAACCTCCATACAGCAGAAACACCACAAAAAACGTAAACACCGTTGTTGTGATATCATCCACCGGAAGCTTTTTCCTTTGCAGCACACATCCGGCCGCCAGTCCCGCAATGCCATAGAAGTAAAGCCTCCATCCAAAGAAGCTCTGTTCACCGGGATCATTCCGGAACAAAAAGACAATATAAGCAAGCACCCATGCAAATAAAACGCTAAGAACCGGTCCCATAAGCACCCGGAACGTTCTGCCCTTCTCCAGGGAAAGGCGTCTCGCCAGAGTCTCTCCGGTCTTTCTGCGCTCTACTTTATTAAAAGCCAGGCCGGATAAATATCCGACCATCCCCCAGGCAGCCATCTGCCAGGGAGTCCATGGCCCCTGACCATCAAAAAAATTACAAACAAGTCTGCTCATGGCACCGATCAGAAAGCCAGTCTCCGGTCCCAGACCAATTCCGCAAATTACCACCATCGTGGTACCGGCATGGAGCGGTATCGTGTGTGCACAGATTTCATTCATGACCACACATAATGCAGTCAGAGTGGACAAAAGAACTACCTCTCTGGCACGGGGTTTCCGTCTTTCATACTGTCCAAAAAACAGGACAAGTACCAAAACAACTCCACCAAAACCTATCAGAAGATAATGCCTCCCCTCAAGCAGAACTGCCGACACAAACAGCAGAATGATCATGGCAGCAAAAAGCAGCACGCCATTCCACCTTCGCCGCTTTGATTTTTCTTCCAGATACTCCTCCCAATCAAATCTGCGCCTGCCGGAGACATCCTTTCCGGGCTCTGTCCGGTTTAAAGAGTCTTCTTCTCTCATCAGCCACACCCCGCTTTCTGCAGGGCGGCAATGATATCTTCCGTCCGGAAGCATTCTCCCAGAATCCCCCGGGACATTCTACCCGCCGGTGTTGTATAAAATACATTGTCCCGGAAAAAGGGCTCTGTCGGTGACTGACTGATTATCTGCCCATCAAAAAGCAGACCACAAATATCTGCATATTGTGCACAAAAATCCATATCATGGGAAACCAGCACAACACTTTTCCCCTTAAGGCAAAGATCTTTTAACAGCTCTGCCAGCTTTTTCTTAAAGGCACCATCCAGTCCCTTGGTTGGTTCATCCAACAGCAGAATATCCGGTTCCGTCATCAGAAGCTTTCCCAATGCAAGCCGCTGCTGCTGACCACCGCTCAGATCCATGGGATTCTGTTCCCGCTGCTTCTCCAGCTCCAGATAACGAAGCATTTCTTCCACAGGAGACCGGTCATGCCAATCAGAAAGCATTACTGTCAGCTCCTCCTCCACCGTAAGCTCAGTAAAAAGACTACGCGGATTCTGTGCGAGATATCGTATCCTGCCACTTGCCCTTACTTTCCCCCGGCGTGCCTTATAAATTCCCATGATCACTTTTAATGCCGTGGATTTGCCGGAACCGTTTCCTCCCATGATGGCAAATATCTTTCCCTTTGGCACCTGTATGGAAAAATCCTCCAGCACTCTTTTGCCCTTTTCATATTCAAAGAAAATACCCTGCGCCTGAAGAACCACTTCTCCTGTATCAAAAGTTTTCTCTCTTTCCTGTGATTCCTTCTGCCTTCCGGCTTTATCTGCAGGCGTTCCCCTGCTGTTATCTATTTGGAAATATTGACCGCTGTCTCTTTCAGTCTGTCCGCTTTTATGGACAGTCTGCTGCAGCCAGCTTCTGCCCTGACGGATGCTGACCGGAGCCTCCTGCTCCTTCTCGTTATGACATGCCTGCCATACCATGACCGCTGTCGGCATTGCCGGTGCAATGGAAAGCATTTCACCATGCTCCTTCTCAAACTTCTCCAGAATATCACCGCAATGTGACGGAACCGTATCTCCAATCAGCTGCCCCTGATGCATGATCAACACACGGTCTGCCATAGGCAGCACTTCCTCCAGACGCTGCTCTGACAATAGGACTGCCGTTCCCAGATCTCTGTTGAGTCTGCCCAGAGTATCCAAAAAACGCCTTGTACCAATGGGATCTAACTGCGCCGTCGGCTCATCCAGCAAAAGAATGTCCGGCTGCATAATGACTACTGATGCCAGATTTAAAATCTGTTTCTGTCCACCGGAAAGCTCAGATACCGGTTTGCGAAACCAGCTCTCCATCCCAAAATATTGTGCTATTTCAGCGGTTCTCCTTCTGATCTGTATCCCGGATACGCCTAAATTTTCCAGACCAAATGCCAACTCATGCCATACCTTATCCGTTACCGGCTGTGTGTCCGGATTTTGGCCCACATAGCCAATCCGGGCCGCACATTCCCTGTCATTCATCCTCTCCAGATCCTGCCCCCGGTAATAAAGTCTTCCGCTTCCGGTTCCAAAAGGGATCTGATTTTTTTTAAAATGACGCAGCAGCGTTGTCTTACCACAGCCCGACTGTCCACAAAGAACCACAAACTCGGATTCTTTCATTACAAAACTGATATCGTGGATCGCATCCTGAGTCTGCCGGGGATAGCAGAAGGATAAATGTTCGCATGATAAAACGGTATTCTGTTCCATTTTTGTCCCTCCTTTCCGAAAGTCTTTTTCTTTGTATTTTATGCTTTCGTTTCTTGTATCCCATTTTCAGGACATATTCTTCTCTGATTCCAACGGTAATACAAATCGTATAGCCCCGGCGAGATCATCCCAAGACTCCCGGCTGCTAATGCTGCACCTGTTTCCGGCGTGATGGGCTGCCTTGCAAGCTCCGGGAAATAATACGCCTGCAGATTTCCCCGCAGCTGACATACATACAATCCACCAAATACAAGGATCATATAAAGACACCAGATGATATCTTCCTTATGAAAGCGAAACAAGTGAAACCATGTTCTTTTCCCGGTCTGATATCCTCTGGATTCCATCGACACAGATACTTCGATCGAATCCTCCAGGGACCATGAAATAAGAATAGAAAGCTCCCGGAGAAAACTCTGTAATCTACCCCGGTATGTCGCGTTCTTTCCTGTTCTTCCCAATCCGATCTGCGCTTCATGTATCTGACGGTAATGATCTCTCATATCCGGAAGAGCCCGGAATATCATCATCAGCATCAATCCAAGAGTTGGTATCGTCCTGCCGGTCAGGTACAGCAGCTTCTCGCTGTCCATCAGACATCCCGCCACCATACACCACTGCAATACAGCCAAAAGCATTATCGTCATAATAATGCCGTAAAATACAGATTCCCAGGTCACTGCCAGACCATTGACATAAAAAAGCGGGGTGACACCTCTATGGGAAAATAACGGAAGTATCCCTGCTGCAAAAAGTAAAATTCCACTCCCGGCAAACAATATCTGTGCCCATTGTCTTACTCCCCTCAATATCACACAATATATTCCCGATGCAAGAAAAGAGACAAGCAAAGCCATAGGATGTCTTGTCAACATTGTCCAGATTACACTTAGCAGAATATAACATAAGATCACAACCGGATGTCTTCGGGAAAATTCTGAAGCAGTTCTTTCCATAACTATGCCTGTCTCCTTTCTTAATTGTGTGAATATATGATGTTGAGGGCAAAAGGTATTTTGCTCCCAACTGATGTCAGGTGGTCTTTCCGTCGCAGGTGTAATACCAGCTGATCGCATCTCCATCAGATACCTTATATGCGGAAGCTCCCCGATTCGGCGCTGTACCGTTCACCTTATAGATCCAGCCGCTCATATCCCCCGCCTGTTTCTCATAAATATTTCCAATGCCTTTGATATAGTAGCTTTTATACATTGGCGTATAGGTTGCATCCACTGCCACACCCTTTGCCCTACAGGCTTTTTCCAGTACATCATAAACACTGGAGCCCTTGTCCACTTTTACGGACACCTTCTCCAGGATCTGACCGTCGGAAGGGATATATTTCCAAATGCTCTGCTGTGCCTGTTTCTTATTTTCTACCAGACTGTCACAGCGAATCTCTATAGTACAGGTAATCTGTTCCGCCTGTGGCTTGCCTGTAGCAGACGGCTCCGTCGAAGAATCTTCTCTGCTTCCGGATGGAGTCGAAGTACCGTTGTTTTCCTCCGTACGATCCTGCCCCGCTGTGCTGCCCGGAGTATTCTGTGAAGAATTATCTGTAACAGCGGACTCCGATGGCTGACTGCTGTTTTGCGCCGGTTTTCTATTGGAGGGTTTGCTGTTACTTTTATTTTTATCCGATGTTTTTGTTCCGGATCCATTCTTGGATGATTTCTTTTTCTGCGCCGAATTCGTTGATGATTTCTTTTGCGATCCGGAGGACTTTTCTGATTCCGGCATCTCTGACGGTTTCATTGATGCCGATGTCTTGTGCCCTTCCTGATCCTTTTGTATTTTCGGTTTCTTTGACGATGTTACCTGTTTTGCTCCTGACCCGTTCCCCTGATCATCCCCTGCTGTTCCCGTGCTATCGGGAGACGGCGTATCATACATAGATTCCAGTTCATTTTCCCCAGAATCACTGCTGACATCCTTTGCCAGCTGTCTCTGCTCCTGACGATAGGAATCCACCGATTGAAAATGGGTCTGACGCACGCCCAGTATCACAGCAAATATTACAAGCATTCCTACGATAATATATTTCCCATTTCTCTGTCTCACAATCTTCCTCCTTTCTATCGCTCTGCAAGGTCATCAAAACCCATGCTTTATTTACATAATAAGCTAAAACTTTCCTATAAATCAGAAAGAGTTTCGCTTGCGAAACTCTCCGCCTGCGGCGGGTCGCAGGAAAGCGACATCTTCCTATCCGCCGCAGTGCGATCCTCGCGGAGCGTTTTTTACTTTATGGGAAACGAGTAGTTTCCTATAAAGTAAAAACAGTCTCTGTACATTCCGAACACTGTACAGAGACTCTATTCCTTCGATATCGCTGTGTCAAAAATTTCCACACAGAAATAAACGTTTCCATGTCGTTTTCCTCCCTCCGAGGATCTCTCCATCAAAACGCATTATCTTTGTCTCTGTCCAGCAGGTCTCCTGGCTCGAAATCATCTTCCTCTTTTCCTTCCCATACCGCCTGATGCAGTACAGTGGTTTGAAGCTGATCTGACGAATATGATAATTTGTTATCATCGTTATGTCAGCCTCATTAAAAGAGTCATCCTTCTTACAGTAGCGGGGGCTGCTGCAGCATCTCACTGCATTCCCTTTTCAATCTATCCGGCAAACCGGATACCATTTCCTGACTGGCGTATCATTGACAACCGATGTTACACCCGTAAGCAAACCGTATCCCATACCCCACTACAGCGCAGGGCTGCCGATAGATCACTGAACACGCAAAGCATATCACGATAGTGGGAATATGTCAATGAAGAACAAAGGATTTGAACCAATTGAATCGGAGAAAAGTATAACAAATATTTTATAATTTTCGTCACATTGGCGAAATTTCACTTCGTTTTTCGGCATTATGCAGAAAATC
>ERZ1026854.1291-NODE-1291-length-16113-cov-22.269336_pt1 | contig 16113 bp, 23 predicted proteins | sample MGYA00380157_ERZ1026854 | MGnify/ENA primary metagenome ERZ1026854 (study PRJEB33269, sample SAMEA4719793) | human gut metagenome | biome: human-associated habitat; feature: organic feature; material: feces | place: Cameroon | collected 2013-10 ...
GGTACATGAGATTGATCCCGCAGTCGGATATGTCTGCCACACGGAACCCCTTGTATGCAAGAAATTTCGGGTCAGCGAGAAATTCCCGCTTCCGGCCCTCAGCGCACAGAATACAAATGCCTTTCTTCCCCTGCGTCTTGGCGTCCCGGATACATTCCTCCAGCAGATCATTCGAGTATCCATGTCCCTTCATGGAACCGGATACCCAAAGGCAGTTAATGTAGAGATAGCCGTCTGCCTCAATAGGCACCCATGCGTTTTCAGCCGGAATGTATTCGATAAAGCATTTGCCGCGTTCCTCACTGCGATAGAAAACAAGTCCATCATCAAAGCGCTGCCGCAGCCATTCCTTTTTTGCAACACTCTGCTTGCCGGACATGGCGCAGCAGATATGTTCCTTGTCAATATTTTCTTTTGTGATCCGAATATAGTTCATCGGTTATTCCTCCAACGCTGCCATGTTCCCTGACTGAATGGCGGGAATACTGCGTTTGATTTTTTCATAGTCCCAGTCCCACCAGCGCAGGGCTTCCAGCTTTTCAATCGTTACATCGTCAAACCGCCGGCGGATGGATTTGGCGGGAACACCGCCCACGATAGTATAGGGCGGCACATCCTTTGTCACCACGGCGCGCGTCCCGATAACTGCACCATCACCGATCTTTACGCCGGGCATGATAACCGCCTCATAGCCGATCCACACATCGTTACCAATCACAGTGTCGCCCTTATTGTTCCATGCGTCGCAGATGCTTTTCGCATCAAGATCCCATTCGTCAAAGAAGATGGGAAAGGTGTAGGTGGACAGTGACTTCATCGAATGATTCCCGCTGGTGAACAGGAATTTTGCACCGCAGGCGATGGAACAGAATTTTCCGATGATCAGGCGGTCACCGTTGATCGGGTAATGGTACAGAACATTGTTCTTTTCAAAATCCCGCGGATCGTGGACGAAATCGTTGTAGATCGTGTAGTCGCCGACCTGGATGTTGGGGGCTGTGATCACATCTTTTAGGTAAACCGTCTGTTGATCGTGCGGGCGGGGATAGATTTTGTTCTTCATTTTGCATTCCTCCTTTCGGAAATACGGCTTCATTGTTCTATCGTTTTGCTTTTGGCGAGGGCAATTCATCGTACATTGCCTCAAACAGCTTTGTAAGAAACTCTTTGCTGTCAACTTCATCCACCAGCAGCATCTCTTTCGCTCCTTCATACGGAAACTCACAAATTGCCACAGGCATAAGCTCCAGAGCGGATCTTGTTTTCTTTACAAGCAGCCGATCATCATAGATCCCGCCGACGCAGGGAAAACGTCTGCTGATCGTGCGGACGGAGATAACGATTATTTCTCATTGCCGCGATCCTCGGTTCCTTTTTTGTGCATGCAAAGACCGATCACAAGGCCGAACAGCATACCGAGCGATGCGCCAAGTCCGCTATTGCTGCTGTCGGACAGAGAGCCGAGCATAAGGCCGAGGCACATGCCAACGCACATCCCTTCCTCTGCGTAATCGTCTTCTGCTTTACCCTTGCGGAGCGCTGGCCGCACACAGAGAAAGGCGATCAGCAGACCCATCGAGATCCACGGCGCTGCCGCGCGCAAAAAAGACAGAACATTTTCCATCATGATTGTTTTTCTCCCTTCCGTGAATGCAGTTTCTGCCGCATTCCGTTGTTCTTTTGTTTTGGCATGGGCAATTCATCGTACATGACCTCAAACAGCTCTGTAAGAAATTCTTTGTTGTCAACTTCATCCACCAGCAGCATCTCTTTCGCTCCCTCATACGGGAGCTCACAAATTGCCGCAGGCATAAGTTCCAGAGCGGATCTTGTTTTCTTGACAAGCAACCGATCATCATAGATCCCGCCGACGATTTTACCGTGATAATAGAGGATAAATTCTCCCATCATAGGACGGTAAGAAATATCGTCCAAATCGGATAGCTGTTCCAGAATGAAATGAAGATACGCTTTACTGGATGCCATTATTTTTACACCACCTTTTGCATTGCTCGATTCTTGCGCCATGATCGCTTTGCTCCATGTCGTAAGCAAAAGCATGTAATAAAGGACAAACGAAGTCGCCGCATTCGCCGCAATGCTGCAAGCCTTTCTTTTCACAGCAGGATTTCACGGGGCAGCTATCTGCCCAGAAGGGTTTGTCCATATTCACGCACCCCTTGCAGCCCATTGCTTCACGAAAGCTGCACTCGCTGCACCGAAGCCCACATCTTGACTCGATCATACTCAGATTTCTCCTGTTCAAAACAGCTGTCCCGGCAGCTTCAGTTTTTCCTTCTTCGGGAAGGTCGCCTCAAACCGTTCAAAGCCTTCAGGATTTTTTTCGCAGACAAAATAGCCATCCGGGGCTTTGTAGCTGCCGGAAATGCCGTCCAAAAAACCGGACGTCAGCTCTTTGATGAGAAAATAATCCGCCTCCGGGTCGTCGGCATAGCGAACGCCCTTTGCTTTTGCCGGGACAAAGCCAGACTTGCCGTAAAACAGGATATTGCCAGTGATGGCAAGCGCCCCAGCACCCATTTCCCTGGCCTTTTCCATGGAATCGTCGAGCAGTTTCTTTCCATAGCCCTGCCGCTTGTATGCGGGTGCAATGCCGATGGGACCGAAGGTCATGATCGGCACCTTCCTTCCGTCATCGCAGTCAATTTCCGACCGCACATAGATGACCTGCCCGATCAGCTCACCGTCCAGCTCCATCACAAAGTCCAGCTCCGGCACGAATGCCGGGTCATCCCGATAGCAGTGCAGCACATAGTGCTCCATACAGCCGGGACGGTAGACATTCCAAAATGACTCGCGGGTCAGATTCTCAACAGCTCTGTAATCGTCTTTTGTTTCGGGACGAATGGTAATAGTCTTTTCTGTCATGTTTATTCTCCTTTTTCGATTTTGGTAAAAAACAGGTGAATGCCCAGCGCCGCATTGAAGCCTGTTGCCGCAAACACGCTGAAACGCTCGACCACGCCGAAGTATTCGGCAGGGACGATTTTCATGCCCATCGCACCGACGAGCATCATGCCGAGAGCAACGCCTGCGCATACGCCGTAAGAACGGCAATTCTTGCTTTTGATTCCGGCGACGATGATAACGGTCAGCGACACGATGGACAGCAGCACCACCAAAGCGGTGACGACCATATGCATCACATCCTGAAAGGCCCCGGCATAGCCGCTGCTACTGAGCGGGAACATCCGATACCCGACTGCTGATACCCATTCCATCACAGAGAACAGATAAATGCCTGAACGGAGCAGCTTGGTTTTCCGCCCTTGGATGCCGATACAGACGACGGTCACGCAAACGACCTCGCACACATTGTAAAGCGCACTGAGCTGATTCCAGAATGCCAGCGACGGTGCATTGGCGGCGCTCAGGTCGCTGACGGCCTGCGCCATCCAGTGATAGCCGGGGTAAGCCAGCGGCGCAAACACGACCGCAGCCGTGTACGAAAGAAAGCTGACAATGCCCAGCAGCCCAAGCTTTTGTATCAAAGATTTCTTCATGTTTTTCTCCTAAAAAAGATGCAGTGCATGACCACAGAAATTGCGGTCAGCACTGCGTCTTTGCGTCTGGCTGATCAATGATCTCTATTTGGAAATTCCGCGCGTTGATGATGCGCTCCTGTCTGCACTTGGGACAAAAGAGAGGGAAGTCCTCCAGCACCGTCCTTTGCAGCAGCCTCAGCCGTGTTTTTGCACCACAGACAGGACAAAGCACCCATTTTTTATCCGGCTCACGCATGGCGTTCACCGCCTTTTGGATTGCCGCCATGAACCATACGAAAAAAGAGCTGCACATGGTTTTGAAGCTTCTCAAGACACTCGCTTTCCCGTTCCGGCTGGCGGTCACAGATCCCGATGAGTGTCAGTACCGGCGAAACATACATCATTGCCAGCGTGTCCGGATTCTCCGCCGTGATTTCGCCCGCTGCAATCAAAGCCCGGAAGATCCCGGCATGATAATCCAGCACCCGCTCCACATATCGTCTGGAATAGAGCGCCGCCAACTCCGGTGAACGGAATTGTTCGATGGTCATCATGCGGCGGAACCGGCTGATCGTTTCATTATGGAGCGAATACTCAAATATCTGCCGCACCTTTTCAAAGAGCGCGTCAGCGGTGATCTCCGTAAAGACAGGAATATCCTGCGCCGCATTCTGCACATGAATGTTGATCTGATCGGTATCCGCTTCATACTGTGCCGCCGTAGATTCCATAATGGCGTCGAAAATCGCCTGCTTGCTTGAAAAGTGATTGTAAAGAGATGGTGCCTTGATGCCCACTGCTTTTGCGAGCTCTCCCACGCTGACAGAATCATAGCCCTGCGTGGAAAACAGCTCCAATGCCTTGTCCAGAATCTTCTGCTTTGTATCTTCCTGTTTCATCATCATTCCTCACTAACTAACATTAGTTAGTTATATTATAGACGCTTTTGGGAGAAAGTCAAGTAGTTGCAGACGATGAATTTTTCTTGCAGAACGTCATGCCGATAGAGCGGCGCTTCTGTCAGCAGCTGTCATTGCTTTTGTATCACTGGCAGCAGAATATTTTCGATAAATTCAATGCGGTCATGTACTGCCGGTCGGAAATAGGAAGAAACCGCAACGACGATTTTCTCGTTTGGATCAACATGGATCACATTGCCGCTGTTACCGATTGCGGCATAAACATTTCTTTCCGGATGAACGATCCACCAAAGATAGCCGTAGGACATTCCGCTGAAAGCGCCGCTTTCAATCCTGCGCGGGGAAAGCATTTCCCGAAGCCATTCGGAGGAAATGATTTTTTTCCCGTTCCATGTGCCGTTTTGCAGACAGAGTTGTCCGAGCTTTGCCATATCTGTGGCGCTCAGGCACAGCCCGTAGCCGGGAACTGCAAGTCCCTGCGGGTCGGCAAGCCACACATTATTTCTCGGTGTCTTGTCCGTTATGAACAGCTTATGCTCCTGCGCGGTTCGGGCATAAGTGTTCGTGTGCTCGGCAATGCCGAGGGGACGGAACAGATATTCATTTGCAAAGTCCACGGTTTTCATCCCTGTGGCGTTGAAAAGGATACCGGAGAGAATGTGCAGGCAAACCGTCCGATAGTCAAATTCATCGGTGATGCCGCTCTTTCCACCAAGGAAATCCAGCGACGCCTTCGTCCAGTCCTCACTGGAACACACCTTCGTCCACGGGTCACCATGCCCCTTATAGGGTGCGCGCATGGTCAAAAGATGCCGAATCGTCACATCAAAGATTGTCTTTTCACCGCGCTTGGCCGAATACTCCGGAAAGTAGGAAAGCACTTTATCATTCAAACTGCCAATCATTTTATGGTCGATAGCAATGCCAATCAGCAGCGCCATAACGCTTTTCGTCGCGGACGCGATATGGACACAATCTGTTTTTTGATAGCCGTTCCATTCTGCGGAGTAGAGTTCGTTCCCGTTCTGAAGCACGCTGATCTGGCAGATATTCGGCTGATGCTCCTGTATGTATGAACGCAGTTCCTGAATTTTCATCCCTACTGCCTCCCCCTGTAATGCTCTATCCTCATTTTACTTCCACGGTTTTCCCGTGACATACCCCTTCTCCTGCCAATAGGCGTCATCGACCGCGGACATTTTCTGCTTCCTATGCAAAAACTGATAGAGCGTAAACAGGCATCTCACTTTAAGGGATGGCGTCAGGTGTTCGGCTTTGCGCCGGACATTTCGGGCTGTCCGCTTGACCTTTGCTTCTACCGATTTGCGGAACGATGCAGGCAGATTTGTCCAGTCGTAATCCCACACCTTCTGCGAGAGGATATGTGTTCTGGCGATGCCCCAATAGTCCGTGCTGTCTTTGACTTCCCGGATGGTAGATTTCATACCACCGCCTCCGGCCGTATTGATGATAACAGCCTGCTTCTTCATAAAAGACAAATCCGGGCGGTGAATCATCCAGCGGTAGGCAAAATGATCCAGCAGTGTTTTCATCTGCCCCGGAACATGGAACACATAGGTCGGTGTGCAGAAGATGATCAACTCTGACCGTTCCATTGCGGCAAGAATCGGTGCGAGCGCGGAAGTTCCGCCGCATTTTTGCTCCTGTCCTTTGATGCAGGCATAGCACCCTATGCAGATATGGGGCATATCCCGTGGGAGCTGAAACTCGAAAAGCTCACCGCCTGCCAAGAGTTCCTTGATAAGCAGTTGAGCGATATTGTAAGTACATGACTGTGCTTTTCGGCCAGTCGCATAGATAATCGTAATATCCATAATTACATTCTTTCAAAAGATGTACGGAAACAGTCTGTATGTGCTGCGTTTATAATCCACGTATTCCTTGCCGAATTGCGCTTCCAGTGCCTTTTCCTCCACTCGAATTCTTGTATTGTAGCAAATCAGACAGCAGAAAATGACAAGACAGGCAGCGGCAATGTTCCGAAACGCCAGCGCAACACCGAACAGACTTAGAATACTTCCCGAATAGGCCGGGTGGCGAACCGTATGATACAGACCGGATGTGACCAACTGCTGCCCGGATGTCGTCTGCACATGAAGCGTAAATGCTCTCTTTAAGGTCAGAACAGCACTGAGCCGAATCACGATTCCTGCCGCAATAAAAGCTGTTCCAATATCCGCCACGAAGGGCGGGAACACCAAATTCCGCAACAGCGCCGGTGCGGTTTGACTGACAGAGTAAATGCTGATAAAAAGGCAAACGGCAAAGTTGCCATAGAGTAGCCACTTTGTGCCGTGATCGCCCTTTGCTGTCTGTGCGCGGGGGCTGCGCTGCATCGTATAAAAGAAAATGAATAGCTCGGAAAGCAGCAGGCACGCAAATACGATATGAAAAGAGTAATACTCACACAGGTAATGAAATTTTGTCGGATCTCCCATAAACCTCACCTCTTTTTCAAAACAGCGAGATCTCGCCGTCAAAATGCGCCGCCTTTTCCAGCAGCGGCCCTTTCGCACCCATGGTAAAAGCAATGTCGCTGCTGCGGATAGACAGGAGCCGCATTTCCGGCTTCAAATTGAATCGTTGTTGTATTTTCATATTAGATTTTGGCGTCTGCCATTTTAAGTTCTTCCATTTTCACCACTTGGAATCACCTCAGTTCATTTGCCGTTTTTACAACGGTAGCGTTTCAAACCCAGCTTTCATAATGTCTGCAACCTGCGAAAATAGCAGTGGAAGTTGCTCCGTTCCATCTTTTTTGCCGGTCAGGTAATCCACGATATTTTCCTTGATCTGACCGATGACCGGCACGGCACGGCGGAAAATCTCGGAGGCCGCAAGCATCGCCTTGTCGTGATATTCCTTGCCAAGGCTCTCCAGCACCACGGCAGCCTTATCAAGCCCACCGCCGAACGCAATACTGTCAGGCTCGTCGATGCCCCGAAGGGCATTGGGAACTGTGGGGACTGTGCCGAAAAACTGCACCATCTGATAAAGCTGTTTGTCGTAATCTTCATGGGTCAGCTCGCTTTTCCAATGTGGCAGTTCTTTTATAAACTTCTCAAAGCCACGGCAACCGATAAAACCGACCGGTGGATGCAGGAACAGTTCCTTTTTCCGAGCAAAGGCTTCCTTGGCAATCTCGTATTTTCCCCTGCTTGTGTGCATCCGAATCGTCCATACCGTGTTTGGCTTCGACAGTCCGGGGTAGGAACAATCCATTGCGAGCCGCAAATCGTCATAGGAGATGAGCTGCGTATCTTCACGGCCGCAGTCACTGAAATACAGCAGCTTTTCCGTGTCGTCATAGCCCGTTATCAGTTCGTAGTGGAACGGGATATGCTCTTTGTGATAGAGCTTTTCAAAGTGCGGCAGATAAAACATATCCAATGCACCGATCATGCACGGGAACCCGGCATCAATTTCGGATTTGATTTTTGCCAGCGCTTTCTCAAAGGTTTTATACTCGCAGATCTTGTAATCAAAGTCAACAATGGGTGCAAGGAACTCGTACATCTGCCGCGTCCTGCCGTCGCCCAGCGCAACCATGCGTTTGAGTTCTGCCTTTGGTGTTTTCATATAGCAGAACGAACCGAAGCCGCTCAGTACATAGAAGAACTTTGGCGGCAGCGTTTCGCCGGTATCCCGAATATATAAATCTTCCACACCGTTCCACATACACGCATAATCGTCCATTCGGTGTGCGATCTCAAGTAACTTTTTCATTTGACCTCTCCTTGGTTTGCCTCGAACGCGTTCATTTGCTGCCCGGCTGTCGTCTGCACATGAAGCGTAAATGCTCTCTTTAAGGTCAGAACAGCACTGAGCCGAATCACGATTCCTGCCGCAATAAAAGCTGTTCCAATATCCGCCACGAAGGGCGGGAACACCAAATTCCGCAACAGCGCCGGTGCGGTTTGACTGACAGAGTAAATGCTGATAAAAAGGCAAACGGCAAAGTTGCCATAGAGTAGCCACTTTGTGCCGTGATCGCCCTTTGCTGTCTGTGCGCGGGGGCTGCGCTGCATCGTATAAAAGAAAATGAATAGCTCGGAAAGCAGCAGGCACGCAAATACGATATGAAAAGAGTAATACTCACACAGGTAATGAAATTTTGTCGGATCTCCCATAAACCTCACCTCTTTTTCAAAACAGCGAGATCTCGCCGTCAAAATGCGCCGCCTTTTCCAGCAGCGGCCCTTTCGCACCCATGGTAAAAGCAATGTCGCTGCTGCGGATAGACAGGAGCCGCATTTCCGGCTTCAGATGCAGAAAAGCCATCATTTCTTCCGTCAGCGTGATCTCGCCGGACGCTGAAATGGCTGTCCAGCAGTACGAACGCCCCTTGTAGGGAAGAAAAGTACCAGCAGGAACTTCATAATGTAAAAGCGACGGCGTTTCAGTCAGAATATGTCCCAGCTTCGACGGCAGGAGCAGTCCCTGCCGTGTCACGCAAAAGCCGCCCGTGATTTTGCTTCCGGTAAACAGATAGATCTTTCCTTCCAAAGCAATATGGTATTCGTCCACTGCTTGGGGCGGAAGCTGCACCCGTCCGTCGGAATGAATCTCTGATTCTCCGAAAATAAATTTTCCACCCTTATTCATCTGCGGCATAAGTACACTTCCTTTTCGCTTCAGAGAATGATTCGTGCAATCTCCATCGTCACGATCTTCAGCATCGCACCGCCCGACATCACATAGAACCAAACCTCGCGCATCTTTTGCGTTTTGGCGATCGGCGTAGCAATGGCGGCAATGATGATCAGCAGCGCGCCGACACAGCCGACGATAGTGGGAATGCTGACCAGCGGGAACAGTCCCGGTGTACAGCTTCCGTCGATGGCGTGCTGAATCGTTTTATCTAACCCGTCTCGCGCCGCCGCGAAGCAGCATACGACAAGTCCGAACACCAGCAAGACTGCGCTCCTACGTCCCCAATACTGAATATTCGCGCGGTTGAAAACTGACCAGCCGATAAAGCCCAGCAGGGCAAGGATCATCAAGGTTGTCGCCGTAGTGACGGCGTTTCCGAAATAGAGCTTCATTCTCACTGCACCTCTCAATACTGGATCGTGATCGTTCTGCACACATCACAGCAGCAGGCCTCCACGCTCGTGCGGCCGCCGACCTTCAAGCCGGTGAGCTTTACAAAGCCATTCGCGTTTTTGGCGTTTTCCAAGGCACTCGGCACTTTGTTTGCAAAGCTGAACGCGCCGTCCTTACTGCTGAACAGATAACCGTTTCTCATTTCTTTTCCGCATTTCAGACACATCATGATTATTTCCTCCCATTCTTATCGCTGTGCACTGTACCAATCGAAAACAGCACTGAGATTTTCCGCCTTGACCCGTTCGCCGCCGTGAAGCATCATGTCCAGCATATCGTCCTCATCCGGCGTGCGGTCTTTCTTTTCGGCAAGACCTTTGCCCGCCGTTTTGACCATGATCTCCATCATGGGGCGGTAGATGCCGTGCAGCTTTTTCACATCAAAGTTCCCTTGCAGGGTGAACAGCGGAATGTCAGCAGGAACCGCCGACTTTTTCCGCACGCTGTCCGCTTGTGTTCCGGTTTGTCCTATGCCGACAGCGCAGACGGCGCGTACCCGGTAACGCTTTGCGGCCTCGGCATAGCCCTTGACCGAGCCCGCCATGATCCAGCCCAGATAGATGACCTCCGCCCCGGCAAAGACCTGTTTCTTCGCTTCCGCAAGGGAATACGCCGGTAGTCCGGTTTTCTGCGCCAGCAGCTTGGCATAACGCTCTGTGCTGCCGGTGTTAGTGGTGTAAATAATTGCGTTCATAAGAATCCTCTTTTCAAAAAAAGACGCAGCGCGTGATCGGCTTTGCGATCAGCACTGCGTCTTAGCGTCTGGCTTCTTTCGTCTCAATCGTGAAATTCTTTGCGTTGATGATGCTTTCGTGTCTACACTTTGGGCAGAACAAAGGAAAGTCTTTTAGCTCAGTTTCTCGGAATATTTGCAGTCGCGTTTTCGAGCCGCACCAAGGGCATAAAATCCATTGTTTTTTTCCTTCGAGTTCCTTCATGTTGTCGCCCTGTCCTTTCTATAACAGGATTCGACTTTAGTAATAAATTGCTCAATATGCGCATCCAGCAGGGGGGTAATTGAATCCTTATCCTTTGCACCATCGTAGACGCTGTAGAGCAGGTACATTGGCCCATAAAACTCCAGCGCCAGCTGCATGGCGGCTTCATCAGAATCCGTCAGCTTGCGGAAGATTGCCGCCATGTACTCCAGAGGCCCACCCGCAAGGTAGTCGTGATGGAGCTGCGCCAGCTTGGGATCACGGTATTGTTCCAGCGTCAGCATCTTGCGAAAATTGGAAGAAAACGTCTCCTTTGTCCAATGATCAAACTGCGCCGTGCTGTACGCGCGGATTTTTTGAACCGGCGTGTTCAGATACGCTTCCGCAAAGCCGTTCGGTTCCGTTTCTGGCATTTCATACGCTTCAGCACGTTCATAGTCCATCTCATTCATGCGTTCCACGATCCTGTCCAAAATTTCCTGTTTGCTGGTGTAGTGCTTATACAAGGCGGCTTTCGTGAACCCCAACTGCCCCGCAATATCATTCATAGATGTTCCAAGGTAGCCGTTCTGAGCAAACAATTCCAGAGCCGTTTCCAAAATTCGTTCTTTCGTATTTCCCGCCATAATATTCCTCCTTGCAAAGTAACCACTCGGTAACTGTAATTATAGTTACCGAGTGGTTACTTGTCAAGAGGGATAGAAAAATAATTTGGCCTCGCAGCACAGATTTTATTGAGCAAAGCTAATAACCATTGCCAGCCCAACGATTCCCGCGATGAGGAGCAGCCAAAGAAAGCTAATGACCAGCGAGATCACATTGATCGCGCTACGGCTCTCCTTACTGCGAACACAAAGGATTGACAGCAGCAGACCCAGCAGAATAAAAACAATATTTGCTCCTGCCCACACAGTACGCACCCCATCTATCAGCGTGATCTTCAAAAACACAGGTATCAATGCAGCCGCTGGAAGGAGGCTCGCAGCAAGCGCTGTTGTGCTCAGCGTTTTCAATTTCTTACGATTCATGATTTTTTACCTCATTTCTTTTTTACCAAATTGCGTGACAGCCAGAGCAAACGTCAGAACAAAAGCGAGAATTGCACATGCCAGAAACGGGAACAGAGGAAACGCATTGTCGGTAGCACCGGCTGTAAAAGCATGGAGGGAACAGGACACCAGATAGCCGCTGTAGCAATAGGGATAAGCAAGCCAGAGTGGCGTATTGGAAACCAGAATGCCGGGAATGACAAGCAGGAGGTTCAACCCCACAGCAAAAAGCGGCTTTTCAAACAGTACTGTGATCGCCCACATTGTCCCAACACAGGGCAGCATGGTAAGAAACAGCCAAAGACACCATTTCAGCAGATACGAAAATGGCAGCGTCTCTGTGATGCCCATCGTCTGCGTTGCAACCAGACCGGCGGCGACAAATACAGCAAGAAAAACGAGCATCTCCATGAACAGATAGAATAGCAGCACACAGAACTTGGCTGCACAGAGCGAATACCGGCTGACCGGCAGCGCCAGCATTTTCAGGATGCCGTTATTTCCTTTTTCCCGACCGGAGATCATAACGCAGACAACGATCATGCTGAAAGGCAGCAGATAATACGCATAGAGCAATGCACTTTGAATAAACATGGCTGGCCATGCGCTCGTATATTCCGGGGTGAAATACTGGCTGATATTTGCAACGCCTGAAATCACTACCAGCAATGGGGCAACAAAAATTAGGGGAACGATATGAGATCGTTTCACCTTCATAAACTCGATCTTAAGCAGCTCACGAAAACGCATATTCCAGACCTCCTTATTCATGACGCTTATGCTCCGCCATCCATAGCCCAACGGCTAAGAATAAAAGCGTTTCCAGAACAGCGATGAGCAGGACAATCTCGTTCGGCTGGGCACTCATAGCAACTGCGGGCTTCAGCATGACCACAAAGGGATGCACCATCAAAAAAAATGGATCAGAATTGGCGAGCGCCATTCCGCTTAAAAAACCTGCGACGCCAATACCGAGCGGGATCCACATATTTTCAAAGCGTGAGGAAATAAGAAGCATAAAAGACAATACCGGCATGGAGGTCAAAAACGAATACGCGGCAAATAGCAGAAGTGCCCTGATCTCAAATGTGCCGTGCGGCAGATCTGTTATACCGATCTTTACCAGCGCCAGATTCTGCAAGGCAACAGCGATCAGAAGAAGCACCGTCAGAATTAAGAATTTGCACAGATAGATTTCGGACATACGCACAGGCAGCGTGTACATCTTTTTGATGGCTCCGCCCTGAAACTCCATGTTGTAGATCATGCAGGCCGCCACAACGATGCCGAACATATTCAGGATCATGATCATGCCGTAGAGCTGCGTCAGCAGAATATCCATCGGAGATAGCGGCAGGCTCAGAAGCTGTTCCTTCCGCACAAAAAAATTGACAAAGGCATAAGCTGCTCCTAACATACCGACAGCCAGAAGGACAGAGGTCACGCCGGTTCGTTTTTCCTTTCGGAGTTCGAGCACTAATGTATTCATAGCTTTGCCCTCTGCTTTCTGGCGGCGTTGTCCTTTTCCACCATAGACAAAAACATATCTTCCAGCTTCTCTGCCGCAAACCCGGATTGCAGAGCGCTTTGGCGCAGATCGTCCATGCTGCCCTCAAACAGCAGACGCCCATGATTGAGGATTCCAATGTCATCGGCAATAAGCTCGATCTCTGAGAGCATATGAGAGGAAATCAGGACGGTGCAGTCGTACAGATCTGGCAGCGATTTTACCAGATTGCGGATTTCGTGAATACCGGATGGGTCGAGGCCGTTGGTCGGCTCGTCTAAAATCAGAATCGGCGGTCTGCCTAAAAGTGCCCCAGCCAGCCCCAGTCGCTGTTTCATTCCCAGTGAATACTTTTTTGCCAATCGGTCACTAAACTCGGTCAGTCCAACCAGTTCCAGAGCGTCTTCGACAGAGCTCCGGGGCAATCCCAGAATTCTGCGGATAATATCAAGATTTTCGCGCCCGGTAAGATTGGCATAAAAGGAAGGCGATTCAATAAAAGAGCCGATCTCTTTCAAGATGGCGATCCTGTCATTGGGAAACCGCTTTCCATCAATGCAGAAGTTGCCGTTTGTGGGAGCAGTCAATCCCAGCAGCATTTTCATGGTAGTGGATTTCCCGGCTCCGTTGGGGCCCAGAAAACCGTAAATGCTGCCTTTGCGGATATGAAGTGAGAGATTGCTGACAGAAGTGAAGTTCTTATATTTCTTTGTTAGCTGCTCGGTGGTGATCATATATTCCATAAAAGCATCTCCTTTCGATGTTTCCATGGTACAATATCAGCCTGACAGCAACCTTCTCCTGTCCTTACTTTTACCTTACTTTTCGCAGATGCCACTCGAAAAGATGGGAACCTATGCTATAATGGAGGCGGTCGGAGGTGACAGGATGAATCGTTCTTTTTTGTATCGCAAGCGGCTCCTCCTTGTAGATGATGAGCCGGAATTGCTTACGATGGTATTTGATATTTTGAAAGACGCAGGCTTTGAAAGCCTCCGCACTGCGGCAACTGCAAAGGATGCGCTTGTGGAAGTACAGCAGGGGCAGCCAGAGCTGATCCTGCTGGATGTAATGCTGCCGGACGGGGATGGTTTTTCTTTGCTTCGGCAGATCCGCATTTTTTCCGATGTGCCGGTGATCTTCTTGACAGCGAAAGATGAATCGACCGATAAATTGGCCGGACTGGGACTTGGTGCGGATGATTACATTTCCAAACCATTTCTGCCGCAGGAGCTGCTGCTGCGCATTTCCGCTGTGCTGCGCCGCTCTTATAAGGAGGACGATCCGGTCATTGTCCTTGACGGCTGTACGGTCGATTTCAGCAGAGCGGAGGTCTGCAAGGATGGAAAAATGATTGCTCTGACAGCCAAGGAGCATACACTTTTGGAAACTCTGGCCAGAAATGAAGGTAAGATCGTTACGTTCGATGCGCTCTGCGAAGCGCTGTGGGGCGATAATCCGTTCGGCTACGAAAACAGTTTGAACGCCCATGTGCGGCGTGTCCGGGAGAAAATTGAGACGAACCCTTCCGAGCCGAAGTCTCTGATTACTGTGAAAGGTTTGGGCTATAAACTGTTGACAAGGAAGTAGCGACATGAAAGCATTTGGAACTTATATTTCAAAATATCTGTTGTCTTTTTCCGCACTACTCTTATTGCTGTTATGTATCAACGCAGCAGTCTTTGGCGTCGTTTTTCACAGAACAGTCCGCGAAGATTACCGGGATGACTCTCCGCGCGCCATGCTGGAAATGACCGCAGCGGCAGCCACACCGGATGCACTTTCTGCGGACGCGGCGCAGAAATTGCGGGAGAATCATATCTGGGCAATGTATTTAGCACCCGACGGCAGGTGCTTCTGGTCGGTGGAACTACCGAAGGAAGTCCCGCAAAGCTATACTGTTCAGGATGTTGCCTCTTTTTCAAGGGGATACCTTGCGGATTACCCTGTTTTTGTCTGGAATACCGACGATGGTCTTTTGGTATTAGGATATCCCAAGAACAGCTATGTAAAGCTCACCGGTAATTACTATTCTCTGCAAGCAGTTCAGAAGCTCCCCCTTTTCGTTTTTGGAATGTTTGGGATGGACATCGTATGTCTCTTTTTGATTTACTGTTTCTCACGCAATAAGCTCATCCGCAGTACCGAACCGATCATTACCGCGGTGGAAACACTGGCAGACGGTCAACCGGCTTCGCTCTGTGTACATGGAGAATTGTCCGCTATTGCAGAAAGCGTGAATAAAGCCTCAGAATTGCTCAACAAGCAGAACGAAGCCCGCGCCAACTGGATTAGTGGTATTTCTCACGATATTCGCACGCCGCTTTCCATGATCATGGGATACGCAGAACGTATTGCAGGAGATAAAACGGTCAGCCCGGAAATTCAAAAGGAAGCCCGAATCGTAAGTCAGCAAAGTGTCAAAATCAAGGAGCTGGTTCAGGATCTGAATCTGGTGTCGAAGCTGGAATACGAGATGCAGCCGTTGCACACGGAGCCTGTCCGGTTGTCAAAGCTCATTCGTGCTTATGCCGCAGAGCTGCTGAACTCCGGCCTTTCCGATGCTTACACGGTTGAAATCGATATTTCTGACGAGGCGGAAGACAGAATGATTGCAGGCGATGCCCGATTGATCTCGCGTGCTGTGAATAACCTTGTTCAGAACAGCATCAGGCACAATCCGAACGGGTGTAAGATTTGGCTTGTGCTGAAACGTACAGCTGAAACGCTTGCGCTGTCCGTGATAGACAACGGCGTGGGTGTATCTCCCGAAAAGCTGCGAGCCTTAGAAGATACGCCACACTATATGGACAGCACAGATGAACGATTGGATTTACGGCATGGTCTGGGGCTTTTGATCGTCCAGCAGATTGCGGCTGCACATAAAGGAACATTCGGAATAGAAAGCATATCGCCGCACGGATGTAAAGCAACATTGAAATTTCTGATTTTTCCATCTACCCGTTAAGGATAACTTGTGCACATAATAGACAGACGCATCTCCCAGATAGCGGGGGCAAGAAAGCGGCAAGCAATGCAAAGCGGTACCCACTTTGCGAAAACAGG
>ERZ1026854.1293-NODE-1293-length-16107-cov-5.343758_pt1 | contig 16107 bp, 16 predicted proteins | sample MGYA00380157_ERZ1026854 | MGnify/ENA primary metagenome ERZ1026854 (study PRJEB33269, sample SAMEA4719793) | human gut metagenome | biome: human-associated habitat; feature: organic feature; material: feces | place: Cameroon | collected 2013-10 ...
ACGCCATTGAGTTCTCCTTAAAAATGGCAGAACAGATGGGCTGGAACAGCTACGGAGACAAGCAGTATGTCCCCCATGTGCTGCGGTACTATCCAATCGGCAAAGTGTTCTACACCCCGGAGGACGGGGATGCCATTGTGGATGTAGCCCTGTCCCAGGTCGGCAACGTAGGCGGCGAGCCCTATTGGAGCTGGTACGGCTTTTCCAACCATGTGGAATGGTGCGCCTGCTTCGTATCCTGGTGCGCCGACCAATGCGGCTACCTGGACAGCGGAGCCTACCCCAAATTCTCCGGCTGCGTCTTTGGAATGCAGTGGTTCCAACAGCGCGGCCTCTGGCTGGACGGCTCCGCAGAGCCGATGCCGGGAATGCTCATTTTCTTCGATTGGGCCACCCAGGACGGAGTGCCGGACCATGTGGGGATTGTGGAAAAGGTAGAGAATGGGATGGTCTATACTGTGGAGGGCAATTCCAGGGATATGTGCCGGCAGAAGCAGTATGCGCTGGGGAGTGGTGTGATTCTGGGGTATGGAATGCCCGCAGGATAACATCACAACTCTGCATTTACGCCCAGCAGTTCGGATGAATTGCTGGGCGTATCTTTTCTATTATTCAATCTCCTATTTTGTGCCGAGCCGCAGAAATACTTCTCCGTCCTCATCAACCTCAACGTGCATAGGCTTGATATACTTATTGTAAAACTGCTTCGTTTCACCCGGTGCCATATCGGCACGGGTTGCTGCCAGCGCCTCATTCAGAACATCTCGGATATTGAAGTTTACTTCTTCCTCCAAGCGGTCTTGGATTTCCTTTAGCAATGCCTTCTCCTTGATTTGTCCGCTGTTTCCTGTGCAGAAATCGTCCAAGTAGCAGTATGTAATTCCTGCATCCTCCAGCTTTCTGCGGATTGCGGTTCCTACTTTTTCTTCTTCCACCGCCACCAGAAAATGTGCTTCCTCTAAAACAGGAATCAGACCCCAGTAGTCAGAATCCGACGAAGCCAAGATGAAGGAATCAATTCGGTTCTGGTAGAACTCTTTTGTTGTGCCCACGGACAAACGAATATCTACCAAGGATTTTTCCTCTTTGACCCGAACAATATTTTCATGCTGGACAGGAATTTCTGTAAAGGAATCCAGCAACTTCCATGCTGTGCTGGTATGAATATCATCGAAAAGAATAATCTTGACAATCTTGCTTAGCAGAGCATTGGCATCCAGATTGTTGAGCATTGCATAGAGCTTGTAGGGATCGGAATTCTCGCAGTCCACTACAATGGCTGTGCGTTGACTTCTATTCAGAAAATCATAGATTCCTGCCTTAGTGATACTGCCCGCATCTGTGATCTTGCTCATATCCTGGAAGTAATCTTCATTTTCTTCATACAGGAGTGTAACAAATTTCTTGTCATTGAACAGGATATTTCCCTGATTGCTGCCGCCCCAATTTAGATAAACCTGAAAAGGGTAATTGTTTCGATTTGCGTTATATTCCTGTCCGGCTCGCTTGATACCCTCTGGCTTTGTCCCGGCTGGCATGATAAACAGCTTTCGGATAAAAGGCCATTTCAGCCAAATAGGAAGCAAGCTCTGGCAGTTGTTGATGCGGTTAGAAATATGGCTGTTAATATCCATGAGGTAATTGTCCAGCTTATAATTTGCCTTAATGATATTCAAGCCGTCCTTCGTCAGCTGTTCAATAGCTTCCTGCGGGATATACTCCGGCAGTGTATGGAGGTTCTTGGTATCATTGCGGAAGCGGGCATTTATTTTACTGTAGTTTTGTTCAATAGCATTCCGAATGATACAGAGGTTCCGAATTAAGCGAGCGTTCTTGTCCCGGTCCATAGCATCATAATATTCCATTTGCAACTGGCCCTGCTCAAAGTACCGCTTTGGGACACCCAGCAAATAGCCGACCTTGGAAACGACAAGGTATGTGCTGTTTGGGTAGTCAATATTACCAACTTCCTGTCCCCGATTTTTTAATGTTAGCTGCATTATCATCCCCCTCTCTAGTGTGCATATCCTATAACTTAATTCTACATTAACAGTTTCAATTTTACTATACCACAGTCCAAAGTTCCGGTCAATTTATGAATTTCATATTCTTCTATTTATTACGAATGTTTGTTTGAATTTGCTAATTGAAAGTAATCCCTCTATGTGATATATTGTGTCTAAAGGAGTGGTATATAATGACTGGAGCATATAAGATCAATGACATTGCCTACATGATAGAAAGTAATCGCTACATCCGGGAAGGCAAGATTATTCACATCAGCGGTGATCTAATTACATTCAAGTTTCTGGATTGTATGGGAGCCGCAACAAAGGTAAAAGCACATAGACTATATCCCACAGAGGAAGCCGCTCTTACCGCCATTGGTAAAAGCAAAGTTAAAATTTCCAGCAGTCACATGGTGGCAATTCTTGGATAATCTATTTGTGTGCAAAGTCAAGACTTGTCTTTCTTAATTTCCATGCTACAATGGTCTACAGTTCGTACATAAAGGAGCGCAGGACATGGGAACAGCAACACATACCCTTGAGGATTATATAGCCCAGGCGATGCCCGCACTGACGGAGATCCCAGGGTTTTCAGCACTTGCAAAAGCGGATGGTCAGGATTATGATGCGTTGGCCGCAAAATATCCTGACGCAGTGTTCGCTTTGATGATAGCGAATAACCTTTTCCACCATAACCGGGAGATTTCCGAAATCACCCAGCAGGCGTTCTTCTCCATTATGGATGGCATGGACATTCCATCTGTACGCCGCCAATATGACCGCCGCACGGATGCCTATTTCCAGACGCATTCATGGGATAACTGAGTATGAGTACGCCTTATTCAAGTGCTGGCAAATCTTTTAAGGATTTGAAGCAGGCACAGAAAGCCAGGATTACAGATTATATGTATCTGGAAACCCAGAATTTCGTCTCTGCAAACGGACGAATGCCGGTCTCCGTTGAGGACTGTGAAACGATTGTACAAAAGGTTTGCGGTCACATCAACATTCAGATTCCCTTTGACGAGGTTTACAAGGAATATCGTAAAAAACGCCTTCACATCATTGAGAGGTTGGAAAGCAACGGCTTACCGGAGCATATCCGTTCTCATGCGGAAATAAAGGCGCTGCAACGTGAACGTGCCACACGGCATCCAAATCACAAGTCCCAAAAGCAGTCCACAAAATCGATTGACCCAGAAATTATGAATCAGGATGATTGCTCCTTTTATATTGCTGGCTACACTTCCGGTGGAGTGCCCTACGGCGTGACCTGGGAAGAAATGGGGCTGGCCCCTTGGGAGGAGTTGGAGTAGTATTATGAAAAAATCTCAAAAGGACAAGCTGCAAATCCGCAATAGCACTGTGGATTTTCTGGTGTTTACGAAGGATGCTCATGAGGATGGGATTGAAGTCCGGGTACAGGATCACGACGTTTGGCTGACGCAGAAAGCCATCGGCCAGCTCTTTGATGTGGACCGCAGCGTAGTGACCAAGCATCTGAAAAACGTATTTGAAAGCGGCGAATTATCAGAAGATTCAACTTGTGCAAATTTTGCACAAGTTGCAGACAATGGTAAAACCTACCAGTATAAGTTCTATTCCCTCTCAGCCATCATTGCCGTTGGCTACCGAATCAACTCCGGGCGAGCGACGCAATTCCGCCAGTGGGCGACCAATGTGCTGGACACATTTGCCAAGCAGGGATATGTTCTGGATAAGGATAGGCTGGTCAACGGTCAGATATTCGATGAAGATTATTTTGACCACCTGATTTCTGAAATCCAGGAGATTCGGGCAAGCGAACGCCGCTTCTATCAGAAAATCACGGACATCTACGCCACCGCCGTGGACTATTCTCTTGACAGTCAAACCACAAAAGATTTCTTCGCCACTGTCCAAAACAAAATGCACTACGCTGTCCATGGCAGCACGGCGGCAGAGGCCATTATGGAGCGGGCAGACCATACCAAGGAGCATATGGGCCTAACATCCTGGCGCAATGCCCCGGACGGCAAAATCGTCAAAGCAGATGTGCCCATCGCAAAGAATTATTTATCTCTTGACGAGATGCAGGAGCTGAACGAAATCGTAACAATGTACCTGGACTATGCCACCCGGCAGGCCCGGCGGCATATCCCCATGACCATGGCGGACTGGGCCTCCAAGCTGGATGCCTTCCTGCAATTCAACGATGCGGAAATCCTGCAAGACAAAGGAAAGGCCACAGCTGCCATTGCCAAGGCATTTGCTGAAAGTGAGTTTGAGCAGTACCGCATTATCCAAGACCGACTCTATCAGAGCGACTTTGACCGACTAATTGCAAGCACAGAAAACTAGCAAAAAGAACACCCGTTTCTGCTATGAAGCTACAACTCATGCAGAAATGGGCGTTCTTTCGTTTGTGAGTATCAGGCCTATCTGCAACTCACAGTACCACTCACCATGTAACTAGAGATTAAGAATCTGTACGCCACAAGCACTTTATAGCTATTTTCAGCCTCCTTTCTGACATAAAAAATAACCGAGGGGCTTTCAAATCGAAAACCTCTCGGCTATGTAGTTAGAATATTTATGAGTTAGGCGGCTGTTTCTTCAATCTCAAACTTGGGAAAATAGTTTTTTACGAAATAAACACCGGATATTTTATAGTAGTGAGTTTTATTATACTTGTCATCACACTGCATCCAAATCATATATTGAGCCCCATCTTGTTGAATTGTCGGGTTATCAAACTTGGCTTTGATGTGATTTACTGGAGCTATAATGTCAAAATGCAGCGTTTTCTTCAGTCTCCAATATTCTGTTTGGTTTGGCAATATAATTTGGGCATCGTATATGCTAATGTTGGTTGCGATATTCTCCGAAACATTATTTATCGAAATTTCAAGATTGGCACAATTACCATTTGACCCCTGTGATTTTACTGTGAATTTCGGCATATTCCGCTCGTGTTCTTGAGATATTAAAAGCTGCTCATACCTATCAGATTCATCTTTAATGAGTTTATTCTGATATAAAGCTAATGCTCCCAATACAACCGTACCAACAAAGGAAAGAACTGCACCATAGTATCCAAGAAGTTCGCCTGCTGTCCATTCGGCAGAGAAGAATGAGTTTTCAGGGTGAATCTTAAAAAGTATATGAATTACAAGCGGAACAACTATGACGGAAGAAACACCCAAACATATCAAAAGAATTTTGTGCTTTTTGATCCATTCAAACATAGATACTCTCCTTACGCCTTAATATACCGTGTCGTCCGTCCTGCACCGATTCGCTTTACGGAACCGGTCTTGACCATTGCGCCAAGGACGGCTTCGACGGTTGTAGGGCTGACATCGGGGAGGATTTTGCAAATCTCGGCTTTGGATAGCGGCGTTAGGCTGTTCAGGACGGTTGCCTCCACACGGGCCTTCTTCGTGACCTTCTTCCCGTGGACCACCGCGAAGCGCTTGTCCAGCTCCTTATAGCACATATAGAGCATAGACAGGAAATTTTCCACAAAGGGGAAATAGGAGTTTTCCCCGTTCTCCCATCCAATGGAGGACTGCCGCAGGGTCTCGTAATAATATGCCTTGTAGCTGTTGATCTGCTCCTCAAAGGACACATACTTTCCAGCATCAAAGCCGTTTTTATATAACAGCAGCAGGGAGAGCAGGCGGGACATTCTGCCGTTGCCGTCCCGGAACGGGTGGATGCAGAGGAAGTCCAGTATCACACAGGGGATCAGGAGAAGCTGGTTGATATTGGCATCGTTTCGGGCATCCAGATATGCAAGCTCCAACTGCTCCATCGCTTTCGGCGTCTCGCTTGCGGGCGTGGGACGGAACCGGACGTGACGGTTCCCGTCCGTGTCAATTTCCAGAATGACATTGTCATCCGTCTTGTACTGTCCGCCGGACTCATTGCCCGCAAAGCGCATCATCATTTCGTGCAATCGCAGAATGTCGCTCTGCCGAAAGTCAAGATGCGCATAGCCCAAATGGATAGCGTTTAGGGCATCTCTGTATCCAGCAATCTCTGCTTCATTGTGGTTCAGCGGGGCACTGTTCTGATTGACGATCGCGGCAATGCGCTCGTCACTGGTCACAATGCCTTCAATAGCATTCGAGCTTTTGATGGACTGCACCTTGGCGACGGCTTCCAACTCCGTAAAAATCCGCGTATACTCGTCCTTGTGCACGCCTGCCATTGTTTTTAGCGCAGCAATATTGGAAGTAAGGTTTACAAGATTTGCTGGCAGCAAACCATTATTCAAAAAAGAGTAGTCAAATTTTCTCATACAGCACCAGCCTTTCTGCACACAATTATATCATAATATATGCAGAAAGGCAAGATTCCATTAATATTAATCTGCAGATATTTTTCGTATACAAGTGCAGATATTTCATTGAAATAAGCAACAGTATGAGAAAACCATACTATTTTACTGTGCCGTCCACACCAGGTTACTTTGACTTATATCGATACAGCCCTTAACCCCATTCAAAGCAAGCGTCGAGCCTTGTATGTGCGCTCATCGGGCTCATAACGGATAACGGCAGAGTTCTACATGAACCCTGCCATTACCTCATTCATTGTCTATTTATCTCCCTTCAAGTTTTTAAGGATGCGTTTTATCCCTCCCGGGATCGGTAAACCCAAACATGATGCATTTTCCAAAATGGACAGCCCTTCTTCGGAAATATAGAAAAGCAGAATCGCAGTCCGAAGACAACTTCCATAGCCCAGGATGTAGCGGTCAAGGATGTTGGAAATCCCCACAAGGATAAAAATTAGAACCTTACTGAAAATTGCACGGGCCCCGATTTCCTCGTAATTTCTACGGTCAAATGCAACACATACAAGGCTTGTTACATAATTAGTAGCAGTCAAAATCAGTAATGCACATAGGGGCCCATCATAGCCGCCAAGAAAAAGTCCCAGGTACTTACCAATCCTGCTAAAAACCAACATAACGTTACTAAGTACATCCATTTCAAATACCCTCCCCGTAAGTTCTTCAAAAACATCTCTCTACTTAAATCTGTGAATGAGATTACTCTAAAATTCTACCTAGGGGTAATTCGTCTTTACTCAAACCTGGATAAGTTTTTATTTAGCTCGATAGGAGCAATCAGTCCCAATAAAATAAAAAAGCACAGTGAGCACCTTTTTCAGAAAGGCCTCACTGTGCTTCAGATTTTAGTCGCCACTACCCCTATATGAGGATGGGACACCAGTATAGTGTGAGACCTTTTGTGCATCTAACATTTCTTGCAATCAGGCAACCGTTTTTCATGGCACTAAGGCCTCCTTCCGTTATTACGACCCTTGTAATTAGTCATTACTATTCCTAAATTTTTCGTAAACCTTTTTCATCCGTATTATACCATATCGTTTTCAAGAAGTCATTCTCTATTTCCGCCATATGGCGTTGTGTTTTTTCTATATTTTATTATGCTAATTAGAAATCAGAAATATTAGCAGATTGTGTATAATTGAGATTATCAGGAAATTGAGGGGGCTTAGCGGTGGGAGGAACTACTACCGGCAAGGCGGCAAACTGTACAAGGCAAAAACCCAAAGAACAGTTACAGTATGTGAGAAATGTCAAGACCATATTGTGCGAAGCTTTTGTAAAAAGTAAATTAAGCATTCCAGATTTACAGCAACGACTTGAGGTCTGCTATAGAATTAATATTAACAGAAGTACCCTTGAAAAACTATTTAATCCCGATGATCGGAATATTGATTATGCATGTCTTGTTACGGTGTGTACATATTATGGGATCGATATGAATAAATTACTTTCACCTCCAGTGCAAAGGAATGAAGTACAACCGTTCACAACAATCGGTGCTGCCGTCGGATATGAGAGGCTTCCTGTAGAAGGATCGACTCCAATATCGGATACTGATAAGGTTCTAAAGCATCCATTTTGGGAGAGTATAAAAAATGGCAATAAAAAGTTTCCAGTTCTTAAGGATTCTGGATATATCGGGAAGTACATTGGATATATTCTGCCCCCCACCGGAAGTAATCAGGACAAAGAGGATATTGTCCGCTTTGATTTAACCTTAGATAAAGATTCGGATGACGTTATGCATGCGACAGCTGTACGAGAAACATCAAACAAAGAAAGCCTTATTTATAAAGGGGTTCCGCTGTATGTTAAGGCATATAAGATTGTAATCATGTTCTTAACAGATGAAAACGAGAAAGGCGAATTTTATTTTTTGTCCTTTGGTTTCGAGCAGTACCGTACTAGGCAGGGACTTGTGTTTAGGAAAGGGCTCTCCGTTACGGGTGAGGCATTTGGAAGATCAAGTTTAGTTGCTCAGAATTTTCTAATATTTGAGCATGAGTTAAACCAGGATGATAAAAAGTATCTACGAGGATTGCTGAAAGCACCAACTAAAAACATATGTATCGCAGAGGACGATGTAACTAGACTGGTCAGAGTATATCCAGAAGTAAAAAAATTCATAGATGCGATGGGCGACGAAATGAGTCGGCGAAAAAAAGGCATGTATGTGCTTAATGAAGATAACATTATTTCGTTAGGTATCCCTGGAATAACCAAAGAAGAAATACTCAAGGCACTATTGCTCCTAAAGGCAGAATCATTTATAGGTGAAAAATTTTACTACAAAGCGCAAGGTACATATTCAGGATTTGCAAAAAAATATCTTATGCGACATAGGGCAAGCGAGCCTAAGACAAAATAAAAGATGATGTGGATCATTAAAAGAGGCGCAATAGATGAAGACAGATTATTGCTGCCATCATTGGCCAGACAAACATTCCAGTCGCACACAAGTACTATGGCTTCCAAATAGATATTTACTTGCAAAAGAATCTGTAGGATGACTAGACTATGGGATAGTAAGCAGGGGTACCTCTATATCTACTGCCAAAAACATAATAAAACGGCTTGCAGCAGTTCAAGTAGCAACATCTTACTTGTCTCCTGCAAGCCATTTTCATTTATAAAATTGGGGAGTATGAATTCTTTAGTGAATATCCTATATGCAGCTCACACTATGTGAGAAATTAATATGCTCACGAGAATTACCAACACACAAGTTATGACCAGTAATACAATGCCCAGAATAAGTTGTTTGCCCTTTTTATCGTTCCAGGGAGCATCGTAATAGAACTTATCTGGAACAGACACTTCGCTTTCGTCCATGGTTTCTGACTCTTCATCTCTGGAATTATACAGATTCAACATTGCCAGTGGATCTTGCTGCTGCATGATCCTGTCAACAAAATCTATAACATTCTCTACATCCTGCTCTGTGCATACCTGATACTCGCTTACATTGTGCGCCAGGGTATTTCTAGTCCGTCGCAACCCTCGCAATTTTCGATAGTCCTGTGCCCAGTGAGGAATCGCTTTTTCACCCTCAGAAAATTGGCACTCCATATCCTCCAAATACTGCCTGATTCCATCCCGACAGGAATACATATCCGAGCAAAGGCGTTCCAAGTGCTTGTATTCCTCAAAGAACTCATTGTCCAATTGCGTCATTATGTACCCCTCTTTTTCTTGCGGCATGGAATCGATACTCTGTCCACAGCTCCAAGGCCATAGGCATGAAGCATAGTGCCAGATATCCAATAGCCGTCACCACACCAATCCCGTTTAGATGCCGCCAGATGATCCTGGGATTGTACCACATCTTGTTGGCTCCCAGAACCACCCCCATTGCGGTCAGGGTGATACAGCTGAACAGCGCAATCACAAAGGCCCGGTCCCGGTTATCAAAGCGGTAAATAGAGAACGCCGTCCGGCCCCTGAGGAGGCTGCCGCGGGAGCGCATGGAGTCAGATTCCAAAGCTAACGCTGAAATCATCCAGGTAATCAGCATGGAGAAGATGCGCAGGCAGTTCATAAACCGTTGAAAGATGCTTCCCTGATTGCTGCCCCGGCCAATACCCTTCTGTGCCAGGTTGATACGCCTAGCCTCATTGCCGATTCTGGGGATAAGCCGCAATAGGATGGTCAGAAACAGGGAGAACAGTGGACTGACCCTGCCAAAGAGGTACACAACTTTGTCCGAAGACACCACCCGGAACATACTTTCCAGCCACATACACAGCGTTGCGAATCGCAGTCCGATGACCAGACCATAGACAAAGCTCTCCAGGGTCATGTTGTTGCCGATGAAGTTCTTCTTCCAGACGGTTACACCAAAATGGTGGTAGGAGCTGTAGTACAGAGCGAAGGCAAGAATCAGCGGCAGCAAGCACAGGTTGAAGATTACCGCCCTCCTGCCACAGCGCTTGACGCTGTAGGCAAAGGCGCAGACATAGGCAATGGCCAGAAATACCGGGTGCTTGAAACTCACGGCTCCATAGATGGCGGCGGTGAAGAAGATGAAATTCACCGCCGGATGGCAGGCTTCAAACCCCATCGTCATCCTCCATGCCGTATTGCAGCTTCACCCGGTCCAGCTTTTCCAGCAGTGCGGGACCAAACAGCACCATGGTCAGGGCCGTGCAAATGCCCTGGCTGATATTTACCGGGAAGCCAGAGACGTAGAGGGGCCATGCCGTCTGGGCATTAATGATAGGCAGGGTCAGGAACACCGTGCAGGTGTCCAGCAGCGGGCCTACAAACAGGATACAGGCCAGAAAGCCGAACACGGCCATGACCCAGCGTTTTTGCGGAAGCCGCCCTTTGGCGAACAGGAAGCCCGCCAGCATTCCACCGGCTCCGTAGGCGAACATCTGCCAGGGGGTATAGGCACCCTGACCAAAGAAGAAGTTACTTGCGAAGGCGGAGACAGCCCCCACCAGGAAGCCCGCCTCTGGGCCAAAGGCCATGCCGGAGAGCATAATAATGGCGAAAATCGCTTTGAAATTGGGAATGGGAATCACCACCCGTGCGGCCACGGCTAGTGCGGAGAGGACGGCGATTACCACCAGCTCCCGTGCCTGGGGCTTGCGGCTTTCAAAAGCCAGCAGGAACGGGATGATGATTTCGATAATCACAAGAGTGCTGGTCAGGTAATAGGCCCTGCCTGTCAGCCGGAGGCCGAAGTACAGTGTGGCAGGGATGATTAGGAGGAAAATCAGGAGCGTGGCAATGTGAGATTTTTTCATGTTGCTGCCTCCTTGTTTTCTTTATAGAGGTTGATCACGTCCTCCGCAGTTACCGCACCGTCGAAGATATGGCGGCTCATGCGGTGGGCAGCGGTGGTGTAGAAGCTGTTGGAGCCAAAGAAGCGGCGGGGAGTGTCAGTTGTCAGGATTTGCCCATCGAAGAACATGCTGACCACATCGGCGTAGCGGGCGCAAAACTCCACATCGTGGGAGACCATAACAATGGTAATGCCCTGCTTTTTGAGATCAGATAGAATACCCGCAAAGGTTTCTTTGAAGAAACTGTCAATACCCTTGGTTGGTTCATCCAACAGGAGCATTTTGGGTTCGGTCAGCAGCACCTTTGCCAACGCTGCCCGCTGCTGTTCGCCGCCGGAGAGGTCATAGGGGTGGCTGTCCAGAAGCTCCGTAATCTGGCAGAGTGCCGCAATGCGTTCAATGGAGGATTTGTCCCTGGTCATTTCGGAAAGGTCCTCCCGAACGGTCTTCTTCACAAACAAGCTCTTGGGGTCTTGAGGAAGCATGGCCAGACACCCATGAAACAGCTCTGAGGATTTGTACTTGTCCACGGGCTTGCCAAACAGCGTGACTTTGCCACGATAGGGGCGGCAAATGCCGGAGATGGCTTTCAGGGTTGTGGACTTGCCGGCACCGTTGCCGCCCAGGATGGCGTACAGGCTCCCGGCAGGAATCTCGGCGCTGACACCCCGGAGAATATCGGGGCTGTCCTTTTCATAGCGGAACCACAGCTCTTTCAGCACAAGTGCCGGATTCTCGATCTCCTCCGGCAGGGACGGGGCGGGGATGGCGTTCTTTTGGGGTTTCTCCGGGAACTCCCGGCTGAGCCAGCTGCGGCCCTGGCGCACTGTCAGGGGGCTTTCGCCCTTGCCGCCCGCACCGTAATACACCCGGACGGGGGTAGGCATGGCCGTAAACATGGGGTTACTCTGCTCAAAAAGGAGCTGCCCAACCTTACCGGGGGCATCGTCCGCAATAACACGGCCCTTGTCCATGACCACGGCTCTGTCCGCATAAGGGAAAATATCCTCCAAGCGGTGTTCCGTGATGATAACGGTAGTGCCCAGCTCTGTATTGATTTTGCGGACAGTGTTTAGAAAATCACTGGCCGCAATGGGGTCCAGTTGGCTGGTCGGCTCGTCCAGGATCAGCACCTCCGGCTGCATGGCCATGATGGATGCCAGATTCAATAGCTGCTTCTGGCCGCCGGAAAGCGTTGCCACGTCCCGATGGAACCAATCCTGGATTCCGAAATAACAGGCCATTTCCGCAACCCGGCCCCGCATGGTTTTCTGATCGCAGCCCAGGGATTCCAAGCCAAAGGCCAGCTCATGCCAGACCTTATCCGTCACGATCTGGTCGTCGGGGTTCTGCATAACGAAGCCGATCTTCTCGGACTGGTCCCGGTCAGAAACTTCTTTCAGAGGAACGCCCCGGAAGAGAATTTCCCCAGTGTGTTTCCCGTTGGGGGTGAGGACGGTTTTCAGCTGCCGCAGAAGGGTACTCTTGCCGCTGCCGGACTTGCCACAGAGAGTAACAAATTCTCCTTGCTCAATAGACAGACTGACGTTTTCCAGGCTGTGCTTTCCTTTGGCAGAGGCATAGGAAAATGTCAAATCCTTGATCTCGAAATGTGCCACTGTATGGCCTCCTTTATGTGTAGTGCGGTGGGGAGCAGCAGGAACAACGCGTAGGCAAGGAGCCCCAGGCAGTTCCAGCCGCTTACCTTTGCAATATCCATGGTTGGGGTAAAATTCGCCGTTTTGTCACCAATAAAAACAGCGCAGGCGAACAAAACGGTCAGCGCTGCCAGCAATCCAAAGTCCAGCCCGGTCATGCGGTAGATCATAAAGCTGGTGCGTTTGGAAGTGCCATAGCCCCGGCTACGCATGGAATCCGCTGTGACTACGCTGCCCTCCAAGGCCCAAGAAGTCAACGCTCCCAGAATGGACATTCCGTCCTCCAGCTTTTCACGGTTGGTATCTCCCTCGGCGGCTCCCTTGCCGATGGATTTCCTGGCCCCGGCAATCTGGGCGGCCTTGCGCATCAGGTTTGGAATTAAGCGCAACACCATAACCAGCAGCAAGGACAGCGCTGGAATGAGATTGCCGAACAGGGCAGTAAACTTGTCGCTGGTGAGGACGGCGTTATAGCAGCCGAACCACAGGAGCATCTGCAAAAACACGCCGCCGATGGCGAGGCCGTAGAGCAGGGCCTCCAAGGTATAGGGCCGCCCGAAGTACCAGAACAGCACATGGTCCCCATAGGTATTGAACAGCGGGTTGGCGAAAATCAGAATGAAGCAGATGGGAAGCATCCCAGCAATTCCCCGCAAACCCTTGTTCCCATGGAGCAGCAGATAATAGGCGCACCCGCAGACGATTCCCAGCACCACATAGGCCGGGTGCTGAATGACCACGGCGCAGCCAATAGCTCCCAGGAAAAAGGCAAAGTTCACTGCCGGGTGTCGCTTGGCGAAAGCATCCTGCATATCAGTCGCCCATCCAGATTTCGCCTACATCCGCACCCAGGCCGTTGCAGGTGTAGCACCAAACGATGTCCTGTCCGTCCTTCAGCTTGTAGGCGGAGCAGCCGTAGTTCGGAAACCACTCATCCACCTTGTACATCCAGCCGGATTCCGGGCCGCAGTCGAACTCATACAGGTGGTTGATACCCTCAATGTAGTAGCTTTCATACAAGGGGGTGTAGCTATATTCGATCTGAATATCCGCTGCCTCGCAGACCTTGTTCAGCACTTCAAATACCGTGTCTCCCTCCTTGAAACTGACCTGTGTCTTGGGGAGAATCGTGCCGTCCTTGGGGACAAAGGGAGCCTTTTCCTCGTTGAGATTGTCGGTGTTATCCAGGATGGTATCACACACAATGGTGATGGTACAAACGTGGTCCTCCTGGCCGGGAGTGATCACGGCGTTATCCTGGAGCTTCTGTATCTTATATTGGCTGCCCAGACCGCTGCCGGTATTGGTTTTCAGCGCAAACGCGGCCACCACACCGGCAATGGCAATGACCGCAATGATCAGCACCATAATTAGGTTCGCTGTTTTCTTCTTTTTCATGTTTCCACCTCGTTTATAAAGCCGGTCCTCCTTCGCTGGGCGATCTCAGGTTATGCTGAGCAGCGTCGGACGGACCGGCTTCGTTGGGTTAATTGGATTCTGTGGCTAAATAGCCTTGCGGATAGCAGAAGATGTGTCTGCCGATGCTGCCCCACAGGCTGTCCGTGGTGCGGACCCGGCCATAGAACATGACCTCTTTTGGCAGCACATAGGGGCCGTACAGCGCACGGTCAATGGCTTCGTATTGCGCCTGGGACGGCTTGGCCGCGTTCAGGAGTTTCCGGGGGACGAACGCGTCCTCGTCCTGGATCATAGCCGTCAGGCTCTTACCAAACAGACCGGAGGTATAGCGGTTCAGGACGACCTCCGCAATGGCCTGTTGTCCGTCCTCGCACTCTCCGCGAGCCTCTACATAAATGAGCTTGGCCAGCAGATTCGTTTCCTCCTCCGTCAGGACCAGGCCATCATACCGCGGCTCCACATATTCCCGGACAGGTGGTTCGTAGACATAGGGATCATCCGGCACTTGGTCCGGGTCGTAGATCCAGGCACCGTCGTAGCCCCAGCACAACTCGTCCTCGGTAAAGCCGTTCTCAAACTTGTCCATGAGATACCAGCCGCTCCGGTTCTTCTCGGAGGGGTCCAGTACGTCCAGCAAGCCATTTTCATTGTACCCCTTAATGAGGATGAAGTGCTGAGAATTGGTGAAGAGGGACTTGCTGTTCATCAGCTGAATGACCACTTTGCCGTCCCGGAGGGCATCCAGGACGTAGCGGTAGTTCTCCGCCTTGTAGTAGGGCAGTTCCAGCATATCGGACATATACTCCAGTCGCTGAACGTTATTATCACACTTGCCGCCGAAGTAGCTGGCCAGCTCGTCGGGGTAATACTGGTGGCCAGTCATGTAGGTCGCCAAAGAGGCCATGCAGACCACGCTGCACCCGTTGTCCAGGATGGTGCCGTTGGCGTACATGACGCTGCCGTACTCCTCCAGGGTGTAATCTGGGAAGAAGCGGTCATTTGATTCTTCTTCAAAGAAATCTGCTTCCGTCTCCTCCGGAATCACTTCCTCCGGCTCGGTGGCTACCTCGGTAGCCTCTGTTTCTTCTGTTTCCTCTGCCGCCTCGGTGGATTCCTCCACCGGGGCGGTGGTTTCTTCTTGCTGTGTCTCCTCTGTTACCTCCTCGGCCCAAGACCGCAAAGAAATGGGCTGAACAAGCAGAGCTGCCGCCAGCAGTAGGCACAGAATATTTCGTTTGGTCAAATGCAGCGCTCCTTGCTTGCCGGGGACGGTTGCCCGCCCCCAGCGGTAAAATGTCAGTCTTTCTTCTTGTTGAGCTTGGGAACGAGGACGATACCGATGACCACACCCCAGCCGGCGCCGCCAAAGATGCAGACCGCAATGATCCACCAGGGGATATTGGTCTGGGCCGCCTGGGTAGGTTCGGTGGCAGCAGGAACGGTGGGTTCTACAGTCGCCACGTCGCCGCCCATGTCGATGATGTCGGTCATGTCGTACAGGTTCGTCTTGCCGGAGAGGAAACGGTAGTAGGCAGTCAGTGCGTAGTACGACTGTTCGGTGCCCATGCCGTCGATCTCGCCGTCCATGATGTGCTTGAAGCCGCCGCCCTTTACATAGTACCGCAGCAGTGCGTCAACCACGGAGCTTCCGTTCTTGACGAACCGGGAGTCGGTGTCCCCATCGATGCCCAGAGCGGACAGAGCGGTGAGAACCTGTGCGGTGGATTCACTGGTGGCAATATACTTGCCGTCGCCGTAGGTGGTGCTGAATCCGCCGTCGTCGTCCTGCATTTCGGAAAGCCTTGCAATGGCCTTGTCGATGGCCTGCTTCACAGTCGGGTCCTTCTTGTAGTAGGGAGCAAGAGCCGTCAGGGCCATGCCGGTCA
>ERZ1026854.1294-NODE-1294-length-16103-cov-4.891014_pt1 | contig 16103 bp, 15 predicted proteins | sample MGYA00380157_ERZ1026854 | MGnify/ENA primary metagenome ERZ1026854 (study PRJEB33269, sample SAMEA4719793) | human gut metagenome | biome: human-associated habitat; feature: organic feature; material: feces | place: Cameroon | collected 2013-10 ...
TGCTTTGTATTTTATCTATCATTTTGCGGCGCTTTTTTCCTGCCGTCGCAAGCGTAATGATCATCCACAAAAGGAAGAAAATTCCACCTGCTATTCCCCCGAAAAACATCAGCATTCCTGTTGTCACAGTTTCCATCATCCTATCCTCCCGATCCGCTTAATCCAGCCAGCTTCCTTCCTTAAGCTGCGCATATGCCTGCTCTAACAGCTGCATCTCCATATCGGAATCCTGCCTTGCGCCGCTGTCGGCAAACAGCTCCTTTGCCTTTTGATAATATGCAAGAAACTGCGCGTAATCCCTGCTGCGGTTTTCCTTGACCGACTGCTTATCGATCTCCAGAAACGCCAGTCTCTTGTAGGTGCGGTAATCCTCCCCGTACTTTTCCAGCATGGAAGAAAATTCCTGCTGTGCCTGCTCGTACTCACCGATCCTCTGGTACAGGATGCCGATGTTGTTGTGCGTCACATAGGTATCCCAGCCAAGCTCCGCGATTTGGTTCAGGCAGTCGATCGCCTGCAAATAAACGTCCCGGCTTCCGTTCAGATCTCCCAGATCTATGTAGGTCTGCGCCAGCTGCTCCAGAACCACCGCCCGGTTGTCCTCCGAAACCGCTTCCGCCGCCTGTGTCAGAACCTCCGCTTTCTGAAACAAAAGCTCCTCCGTGGGGGTCTCCGCATCATACAGCTTGCCCCACATGATGTAGGCGCGGAGCACCACATAGGGATCCTCCGTCAATTCGATACACTTGGAAAAGCAATCCGCCGCTTCATCCGTCAGACCCCGGCGTCCCTTAATCTCGCCCTCCGCCAGAAGAACCTTGTCGCTGGAAAGCCCTCTCTGCTCCGCCTCGGCGAGGATCTTCTCCGCTTTCTCCAGCTCTCCCGTCTTGGCAAGGGCTATTGCGTAGTCCGAATAATAGGTGCTGTCGTAAGGATCGTACCGGACTGCCGTCTTGTAGTAGCCGACTGCCTCGGAAAGCATCTCCTGCTCCAGATATCCGTTCGCCAGCAGGAAGTAAAAGCCTCCCGTCTCCTCGTCCGAAAACTCGGAGGAGTTGGAAAATACTTCCTTATCTATAAAGGAAATCATTTGTTCATACTGTCTTGTGTTGTAAAGATACAGCGCCTTCTGATAATAAGCGCCCGCCATTTTGGGGAAGCGGGAAACCGCATCCTCGTACAACCGCTCAAATTCCGAGATGTCGCCGCTGCCCTGCAGCTCCTCCATCTGCGCAACAATCCCGTTATACACGCCTATCCGCTCGGCAATGATCCTCTCCCTGCCGAAAATCGTCAGGACGATACATCCCGCCATGCCGAGGATACACAGAACCACCGTGAAATCCTGTCTGCGCACCATCCTCTTGTACCGTTTGTCCACCTTTGCAATGGCGGCAACCGCCTTCGCGTACTCCTTTGCATTGGCGAAGCGCCTGCCCGGATTGTATTCCATACAGCGGTGGATCAGATGTGCAAGTCCCTCTGAGCAGTTCGATATCAGCTGCTCTATGGGCACGATCTGCCTGAAGTCCTCATTGGGCGCCATGCCGGTCAGCATGGCATACAGGGTCGCTCCCACGCTGTAAAGATCCGAGCGGATATCCAGCTTCTCCTTCATGGGCGGGAGCTGGGGGATGGTTGTGCGGGGAATGGTCGCCTGCGGCGCCGCCATCTGCGGTGTGCTTCCCTGCGGGTTCAGCAGCACGGTTCCTGCCACCGCGCTTCCCTGCGGCGCGGCTCCCTGCGGGTTCAACAGCACGGTTCCCGCTACCCCGCTTCCCTGCGGCGCTGCCATTTGCGGCATTGCTGCCTGCGGCGCATTTCCTTGCGCGTTCAGATACTGCTGCAAGGTCTTTACAATGGAGACCTGCTCCGGGGACGCATAGCCGGCGGTGTATCCCATATTCTGATAAGAAGTGCCGTTCTGCATGGTGGAAATATTGAAATCGATCAGGCAGATATTGTCCTCCGGCGTCAGCATAAGGTTCGCCGGCTTGATATCCCCGTGAATGATGGGGGTCGGCTGCTCCTGCAGATAAGTCAGAACCTCACCGAGCTGCGCCGCATACTTCACCACCTTTGCCTGAGGGAAGCGCACGCCCCGCCTCAGCATGCTCTCAAAGGACTCTCCCGGTATGTAATCCATTACCGTATAAATGGAGCCATTGTCCTCAAAAAAGTCCAGCACCGTGGGAAGATAGGAATGCCTCAGATTTTTCAGAATATCCAGCTCACTGCGGATATCAATGTTATTCTGAATGCTGTCATGTATCTTCTTGAGCACCACATATTTCTGCATACGCACATGATAGGCCCGAAAGACGGTTCCGCCGCCTCCCGAGCCTATCTCAACAATGTTTGTATATGTATTTTGCATATTCATAGTCCGCACCCACTCTCTTCTTCTGTGTACGGATATGATTATATTACGATTGTCGCTATTTGTCCATGAGTGTCTGTGAATGTGTCACAGGCACATTCTGTATATTTTTTCCACATCCCGGGCGGTAAGCTTTACATAGGATCTTGTAGACAGACCGCTGGTTCTTACGGCTTCCTCTGCCATTAGGGCAAACTGGGAGTCATCAATGCCCACCTCTGAGAGAGTATGCGGCAGACCCAAGTCACGGAAAAACTGCGCGGTCAGATCAATGCCCCTGCCGGCGGCCGCATAGTCATCCTCCTCCTTTACATCCAGAACATTTCTGGCGTACATGGCAAATCGCTTTACAGTAGTGTCCGACAGCACATACCGCATCCAGACCGGAGTCAGAATGGCAAGCCCCACTCCGTGGGTCAGGTCATAGAAAGCGGACAGCTCATGTTCTATCGGGTGTACGCTCCACGCCCCGCCCTTTCCAAAGGTGAACAGATGGTTTAAGGCAATGGATCCCGTCCACATCAGGTTGGATCTTGCCTCATAGTTTTCCGGCTCTGCCATAGCAATGGGACCGTATTTGAAACAGGTCTTCAAGGCTGCCTCGCTGAGCCTGTCCGTGATGTAAGCTCCGTCATTTGGCTGGAAATACTGTTCAAGAATGTGGGAGATAATATCCACGGTTCCCGCTGCAGTCTGCCTCGGCGGGAGGGTAAACAGATAGGTAGGGTCACACACCGACAATGTGGGATACAGCAAAGGATGATTAATTTCAAGCTTCTCCTTGGTTTTTTCGTTGCTGATCACAGCACCGGGGTTCATCTCAGATCCGGTGGCATTGATGGTAAGCACCGTAAAAATGGGCAGCGCCTTGGTGACCAGACCCTTATCCAACACCAGATCCCATGGGTCACCATCATAGAAAGCCGCACAGGCGATGTGCTTCGCCGCATCGATGGCGCTTCCTCCCCCTACCGCCAGAACCGCTTCAATTCCGTAAGTCTTACACAGCTCTGCTCCCTTTACCACGGAGGTAAGCCTGGGGTTTGGCTCAATACCGGAAAGCTCATGAATCTCAAAGTCCTTCAGCACCTCATATACTTTGTCATACAGACCTGTTTTTTTGATGCTGCCTCCGCCGTAAACAAGCAGTACTTTCTTTCCGTATTTTCCGATTTCTTCTGAAAGACATGCAATCTGGCCATTGCCGAACCGGATGTCTGTAGGCACATGATATTCATAGTTATTCATAATGTTTCCCTCCTATGGCTGTATCATCCATGTGTGATATTTATATCTTCGCTTTAAACCGGTCATAGCGCAGGGTGCCAAGATCCACATCCGTGGTTCCTGTGGCGATGAGCTGGGCAAGCTGGTGTCCTGCTGCCGGTCCGATACCGAAGCCGTGCCCGGACATAGCACATGAGGCGTAAAGACCGGGAATCTCATCAATGGCTCCCACCACAGCCACTCCGTCGGCACACTTATCACTCCACCCTGCCCAGGTTCTGACAATCTTTGCATTCTGAAGATCCGGGAAATATTTCATAATACCTCTGCAGATGCAGGGTGCCGTCTTCGCACTGGAAACAGGCGTACCGTTGTCCTTGTTGGAAGCCTCAAATCCGGAAGATCCGCCAAAGACGAAGGATCCATGCTTGGTCTGATGCCCATAGAAGTCCGCATCCGCCGTGCCGAGCATCTGATCAAACATATGCGGTTCCGCCTCCGTCACCAGACACTCCAGCAAAGATCTGGTCATGGGAATATCGATTCCCACGGTTCCCAGAATGGCTCTGCTGTCGTAGCCCGCCGCCACCAGTACATTTTCTCCTTCAAACACATCACCGGAAGCACAGATGACCTTTCTCACCTTCCCCTTTACGAGACGAAGCCCGGTCACTCTCTCCCCGGAAATAAAGGTAACACCCAGACGTCTGGCGCATTTATAAAAACCAAGAGTAGTGGTCAGGGGGTTTGCATGCCCGTCGGTGGGACACCAACTGGCACAGGTAACTTCATCCGACAGATAGGGATTGATGCTCTTTACCTCCGCTGCATCGATCATCCGTACATCCAGGCCACAGCTTCTGGCGTTGTCGGCAAGCTTCGTGAGGATCTCCCTGTGTCTCTCATTTTTTCCGAGCCGCAAGTTGCCGTCCTGATGATACTCACAGTCCGTATCCAGTTCCTCTGAGAGGGTGGGCCACAGATTTTTGATACCGTACAAAACAAGGGGAAGCTCTCTCACATCACGGCCGGACTGTCTCACACCGCCGCCGTTTCTGCTGGAGCCGCCGTTTCCGATAAAATCACTGCCCTCTAAGACGATTACACTCATTCCTCTTTTTGCAAGGTAATAAGCTGCTGAGTTTCCGATGACACCGCCACCGATTACAATTACTTCCGCATTAGTCTTCATCCTTCCCAGCCTCCTTTGCTTCATTTGCGAATATTTTCATCTCAATAGGACGCATGGGCACTCTGCTGGTAGCGGGCTCAATCTCCGCAGGCGATACTCCGAGCTCTCTTGCCACAATACCCTTTACCAGTCTGGAACAGGTCTGTCCCTGGCAAAGACCCATGCCGGCACGGAGATACCTTCTGATTTCCGTCATGGTCCACATGCCGTCATGAACTGCTTTTCTGATCTCACCTTTGGTGATTTCCTCACACCGACATATCAGCATATCATCATCCGGCCCCGGTACAAAGGGTCCTATATCTCTCGATCTGTCATTTACATTGTTCATAATATTTCCTCCCTTTTCTACCGTCCTGTTATTCTGCTGCCGTTTCCGATCCCGCTTTTTCGCCGGATGCCGGATCTGCGGATGCTTTGAAGAATCTGGCAGTCATGGCGTATTCCTTGGGAACTCTCATGGTCAGCAGATGCGTCTTGTCAAATGCCTTGGCACTCTTGACGGATACCACTTCCGCTTCGCAGACGGGCTTTCCGTTTCTTCCGAGAGCAACTCCCTTTGCGCCTTCAGCCGGCAACGGCAGGAACTCATAGGGCAGGGTAACCAGCCCGGTTCCGTCCCCACAGTCCTCATCCACAAGAAAAATCGCCTGTCCTGAACAGCTTGCCACGCACATGCCGCAGTTGATACAGTCCCGGTCCCCCAATACAATGGGAAGGGAGGTGATATTGTCCCCGATGGAGATACACTTCTTGGGGCAGGCATCCTGACAGGGATTGCAGGGAATATTCTGCGTACATTCAATGACGGGGTGCATACCCTTCTTATGAGTAACTCCGGGGAAGCGCTCAATCTCATCATCCCCCACATAGCCCTTTTCCAGAAGCGTCTTGGAGACCTCGATTCCTTCCTCTGTTTTCTCAATCACCTTACCTCTGTTTCCGGGTGCAAACATACCCTGACGGAGACCGTCCAGCGCCTTGTCAAGGGATGCCAGCTCCAGATCCATCTCTTCCTTTTCCACATATCCCAGATATTCTGCGGCAGCAATACCCGCCATACGGCCTTCGATCATAGCGGAGGATGCCTCCTCAATACCGGACACATCACCGGCTACAAAGACACCGGGAAGGGATGTTCTGCCATATTCATCGCAGATGGGAACCTGGCCGCCCCGCCTGGGGTTGTCCTCCATCTCGGCTCCCGCCATTTTAAGGAGCTGGGACATGGGGGAAAGTCCCACCGCAAGACAGATTGTATCTACATCAAAATGCTTTTCGGTTCCCGGAATAAACTGGAATTTATCATCTACCTGCGCAATGGTAACACCTGTGACGCAGGTATCTCCTTCTGCCTTTACAATGGTATGCGACAGGTAAAAAGGCACTCCGGTTCTCGCCACCTTTGCCGCATGGACGCCGTATCCTCCCACTCTGGGCGCTGCATCTACCAGCGCAACCACATCACAGCCGCACTGCAAAAGCTGGAAGGAAACCACCAGACCGACATTTCCGGATCCCAGCATCAGTACCTTTTTGCCGGGGCGGACACCATGGAGGTTCATCATGGTCTGGGCTGCACCTGCTCCGATGACACCGGGAAGCGTCCAGCCGGGAAACGTAACCATATTTTCGGCTGCACCTGTGGCAATCACCACCGCATCTCCTTTATAATGGCTGATCTGTTCTCCCTGCTTTACCACTACTTCCTTATCCTGATACAGTCCGATAACGGTAGCATTCAGCTCAACCTTTACGCCTGCGTTGTCGGCTTCCTCCAGAAGCTGTTTACCGATGTTGAAGCCTCTGACCTTCGCTCTGTGCTCCTTGGAACCAAAGAACTTATGTATCTGCTTGAACAGCTGTCCGCCGGGCTTTTCGTTTTCATCAAATACCACAACCCTGAGGCCCCGCTTTGCCGCCTCAATGGCTGCGGACAGTCCGGAAGGACCGGCACCTACTATAATCAAATCATACCTTTTCATGTGTTTTCCCTCCTACTGTTCGTCATAAGGTGTTTTGCTGACACCGTACTGGGTTCTCACATCCATTCCCGCCTTCAGGGGAGTGATACAGGTTCTGACATTGGGAACTCCGTCCACCACCATAACGCAGTCGGTGCAACGCCCGATAGCGCAGAAAATTCCTCTTGGCTTATGCTCCTTCTGGGTGTAGCGGTGAACCATTACGCCCGCTGCTTTCAAGGCTGCCGCAATAGGTTCTCCCTCATACCCCTCTATCTCATTCCCATCAAACAAAAACCTCACAAGTTCTCCCTTTTCCTGCACTCCCAAAATAGGGTGTTCTGCGATTCTGCTTTCCATATCCGTACACTCCTCTCTTTCATCGTTGTCCCATCAATGCATATCCGGCTGTTCCCACAATCTGAGGGGAGTACCCAGCCCCAGTTTCCTCGCATTGTCATAACAAACCTTGCCCCAGGCTACATCCTCAACCGGCATGCCGCCTACGGAATAGACAAAGATCTCCTCATCGCTCGTTCTTCCCGGCTTCCTGCCATAAATGATGTCTCCCAGATCAATGATGTCATCCATGGAAATGATCTTGTCATGAGCCATATCCGTGAACTTGGATCCGATGATATTATTGGCTCCAAAGGCAGGATAGGTAAACTCCTCCGCCCATGCTTCGTAAAGCTTGATATTGTCTACCACCAGCTTGCAGCTTTTTAATTCTTCACTGTCCATGTCAAAGGCACTGACACCGATCAGCACCGCTCCGGGCTTGATCCATTCCTTCCTGACAAAAGGATAAGTGGAGGGATCCGTACTGCCGGAGTTTGCGAAGGAGACCACATCCGCATCCTTCAAAAGCTCCTCCACCGTGGAGACCTTCTGTATCTCCTTTATGGAGGGATATTCCTGTTTTACATGTTCAATAAAGGCATCCAGTGATTTCTGTCCTCTCCCCTTCACCTTCAGGGTGTCTATGGAAGGACAGGCAGCCATGATGGCAGCCAGAGAAGTTTTACCCATTACTCCGGGACCGCAGATTCCGCAGACCTTTGCATCCTTTCTCACCAGATACTTGGCCCCTACTCCGGGGATTGCTCCGGTTCTGTAGGCACTAAGCAGATTTGCACTCATCAATGCCAGCGGTGCACCGGTATCCTTGTCATTCAACATCACGGTAAGAATCGATCTGGGAAGTCCCTTCTTCTTATTTTCCATATTCGAGCCGTACCACTTCATACCGCAGAGATCAAAAGGACCGCCGATATATGCCGGCATCGCCATGAATCTTCTGTCGTCCCCCTCGTCAAGAGGCATGTTGGGAAAGGGTGAGGATTTTGGAAAAGAAACCTGACTTCCGTGGGAATTATGATTTTCTCCGCCCATGACGTAATCTCCTGCATTCAGGCATTTCACCACTTCCTCCATAGCCTCAATGCAGGCCTTCATATTCTTGACTCCGGCCTTAATCATATCCTCCTCACTTAAAAATAGAAAATCAATTGTAGGATAACTCATATCATCCAACCCCTTTCCTGCCGATTTCATTACATATCAGTTTTAGGTAGTTATGCCAAATAAGGCTTGTCCCAAAGATTCAGTTTTGTACCGATGTTCTTCTCCAAAGCCTTTTTGTAGCAATCGTATCCCCAGCCTACATCCTCGATGGGCATTCCACCGCTGGAGCACATGACAATCTCGTCACGGCTCTTTCTGCCGGGGGTAAGTCCGTTTACGATATCGCAGAGATTCAGCACCTGCTCTCTCTTGATCTTTCCTTCCCTTACCAGATGAATGAAATGGATTCCCATGATCACCCATTCCCGTTTATGCCCCAGTTCATCCACCGGGCCTCTGGCAATGAAATTGTTCATGTACTTGTCATACATCCCATAGTTGTCCACCACCATGGTCGTCTTTGTCAGTTCATCAAAATTTCTGTATAGGAAGCTTCCCATGGAGAACACGGCAGCTCCCTTCTTAAACCAGTCAAGGTGAAACTCCTCCGCCTGATCCGGGGTCACGGACATTGCCTCGCTGACCACATCCGCGTCGCGGCAGGCCTGCTCCAGTGTATCGCAGATCTCGATTTCCCGGATCCGGGGGTAATGATCCCGGATAAACGCTGCCATAGCAAGAGTGGACTTGGAGGAGGGCGAGCTGCCCTTAATCTTTACCTTTTCGATCTCGGGGAGCACTGCCAGATAGCACATCAGGGCACAGCGGTTGATGACGCCGGGGCCCAAAATGGACAGCACCTTGGAATCCTTATTCGCCAGATAAGTGGCCGCCATGGCCGGCATGGCGCCTGTTCTCATAGCGCTTAACAGGTTGGCAGACATATAGGCAATAGGTGCCCCGGTATCCACATCATTCAGAGTTGCCATCAGGATGGATCTGGGCAGTCCTTTCTTAAGGTTATCATGGTTTGATCCATACCACTTCTGACCTGCAATATGGAACCGTCCGCCCAGATAAGCGGGCATGGCATTGAATCGTCTGTCAGGTCCGTTATCCAAAGGGAAGCCCTCGATATCCCTCGCTTTTGGGAAATTCATCTGCAGGCCATGCTCATCATTCTTAGGTCCGCCAAGGAGGAAATCACCCTTTCCAAACAGGCTCATCACATCCCTCATGGTCTCCACGCAGCGTCCTGCATCCAGAACCCCCGCCTCTATCATATCTTTTTCACTTAAATACAGAAAATCAATTGCCATGATGCTCACTCCTATCCTGTTTTCTCGAAATTACTGCTTCAATTTTGTCCACATTTCGTTATACAGATCCAGAGTCGTACTGTCCAGATTCTCCACATAGCTTCCTGCCGCAATGGCTTCTGCGGGAGGATTCATGGCAGGGTTGGCGCTGTATTCTTCACCCATTTTTGCCACAGCGTCCGTGTTTGCACAGAGGTACGGGAACTCCTCCAGAACCATAGCCATATTCTCCGGATCCATGATAAAGTTGAGCCACTCCATGGCATTGTCATAGTTGGGCGATTCCTTTGTCACTACCCAGTTATCGAAAAACAGGTACGCGCCTTCGCTGGGGTAAACCACCTTGATGGAGGGAACCTCTTCCATAGCCATGGCAATTTCTGCACTCCAGATCATACCTACGGAGCAATCCCCGGAAATCAGGGCACTCTTAGGTGAGTCGGAATCATATAAAACAACGTTTTTCTTGAGCTCCATCAGCTTATCGGAAACCTCCGCAAGCTTGGCAGGATCCGTCTCATTGAGATCGTAGCCGAGAGCCTTTGATGTCATACCTATAACCGCTCTGAAGTCATCCAGTACCACCAGCTTTCCTTCCAGGGAAGGATCAAAGAGATCCGCGTAGGACGTAATGTCCAGATCCACTTTATCTGTATTGACCGCAATCGCGCCCGCGCCGCCCAGATAGGGAACGGAGTATTTATTTCCGGGATCGTAAGCGGGATTCTTATAGCCTTCTCCGATATGTGAAAAATTGGGGAGCTTGTCAAAATCGAGCTCTGCCAGCATACCCTGTGCGATCATCTGGGCTACCATATAATCACTGGGATTCATCACATCATAGGCTCCCGCAGTCTCTGACTTTACTTTCGCCAGCATGTCCTCGTTGGAGGAGAAGGTAGATACATTTACCTTGATTCCCGTTTCTTTCTCAAATTTCTGCACAACACTGTCCGGAAGATATTCTGTCCAGGTAAACAGATTCAGTTCTCCCTTGCCGGACGAGGATGAACTGTCCCCTGCCCCGCAACCTGTCAGGGTCAAAGTAAGGGATGTCACAACAAGCAGTAACGATAAGATTTTCTTTTTCATAATAGTTTCCTCCTTTTTGTGTGTCAGGCTTTTTTATGCTTACCGGATAAAATGCCGCTCTGGGTTACGAATACCAAAAGTATGGTTCCGATCAATATCAGAGTGGATAGGGCATTTACATCCGGAGAAACACCGCTTTTAATACTTTCCATTACCTTGAGCGGATAGGTCTTGGTCTGTCCGTTTACAAAGTAACTGATAATCACATCATCTATGGACAGAGTAAACGCTAACAATGCGCCGCCGGCTATACCGGGTGCCAGGACCGGCAGTGTGATTTCAAAAAAGGTAACCAGACGGTTTGCGCCCAGATCCATGCTGGCCTCCTCTATGGACTTATCATATCCGGAAAGTCTTGCCCGGACATTGAAGATCACATAGGGTACACAGAAGCTTACATGGGATAAAATCAGGGTAAGCATTCCCCTTGGCACTTTCGCGTTTGAAAAAATGGTGAGCAGCGCGATTCCCAAAACAATTTCCGGAATTACCACGGGGATGTAAAGGAGTCCGTTGATGATTCCTTTCCCCTTAAACTTGTACCGGTAAATACCCACCGCAGCCAGGGTTCCTATTATAGTGGAGAGAATGGTGCTTGCCGCCGCGATGATCATGGTATTTCCAAAGGAGGAAAGCAGCGCCGTATTGCTCCACAGCTTTCCGTACCATGCAAGGGAAAACCCTTTCCAGCTCAGGTACGGCTTGGATGTGGTGGCATTAAAGGAATTTGTTACCACCACAAATATGGGAAGGAACAAAAACAGGTAGACCAGAGTACAAAACAGGATGCTTACCCTCTTTTTTTGCTTTTCTTTTTTCTGTCTTCTCATCGTAATTCCTCCAATCAAGGTCCGTTACTCCGCTTTGGATCCCGCGGACAATACCGACCGCATCGTTTATACACCCAGACTGTCCATGTCCCCTCCGATTTTCTGATATATTTTCACCAGAATCAGGGTGACCAGAATCAGAATGATGGAAAGAGCCGCGCCCAGGGGCCAGTTGTTTGCGCTCTTAAACTGTCTCTCAATCAGGTTTCCGATCATATCGGTATTTCCGCCGCCCAGAATATTGGATACGAAGAAATATCCCAGACAGGGAATAAACACCATGATACATCCGGAAAAGATACCTCCCGAGGTGAGCGGTATGATAATCTCAAACAAGGTTCTGAGCGGCTTTGCCCCCAGATCCCCGGAAGCCTCCAACAGACTTGTGTCCAGCTTTTCAATGGAAGTATACAGCGGCAGTACCATAAACGGGATAAAGCAGTACACCATACCTAAGATTGTAGTTCCCGTCTTATACAGAAAATCCACCGGCCCATCCGTCAGATGCAGGAATACGAGAGCGGAGTTGAGCCAGCCGCTGCTTCCGAGAAATGTCCGCCAGCCGTAGATACGGATCAGCGAGTTGGTCCAAAAGGGAATGATGACCAGCATATACAACAGTTTCTTTTTCCTGCTCACGGTTCTTGCAATTACGTAAGCGAAAGGATATCCTATCAGAACGCATAAAACTGTGGTGATCAGCGCGATCAGCAGGGACTGACCGTATATCTTCAGATATTCCGGTGAGAGGAGCTTTCCGTAATTTGCAATGGTAAACCGGTAGGTAACATTGTAAAATTCATCAGTCTTACAAAAGCTCATCACCGCCACAAAAATAAGGGGAGCCACCACCAACAACAGAAGAAGCACTGCCACCGGCCCCACGGTGATCAATGCCGGTATTGTATTTGATTTTAAATCATGTTTGGTTTTTTTCTTTTTCATAGGCACACCTCTTTTTGCCGGACTGCGTCATTTCGCAGACCTGTCTATGCCAGTTTGATTTCATCCAGTGCTTTGAAAATCCTGTAGCTGTCATTGTGGATCAGCACTGCATCCTCGGGCTTCCAGTACGGATAGATCAGGCTTCCCACCGAGGGCAGCTCCTGTCCCGCCAGTCTCTCGATCTTCAGCTCGTTTCCGTTCGGAAGAGATACGACACATTTTAGAACAGAACCTACATATATGTAGTCCTTTACAATAGCAGCCAGCTCAAAACCCTCATGCTTTTTCGTGTCGAACTTCATTTTCTCCGGTCTTACAGAAATAGTGGCATATTCCAAAACGGAAAAATCTCCGTCACACTTCACCTTCACGGCACCGTTTTCCAGAGTAACCGTCGCAATGCCGTCCGCTATTTTGGTAACGCAGCCATCGTAAATATTGGTTTCTCCGATAAACGTTGCCACAAATCTCGTAGCGGGATGCTCGTAAATCTCCACGGGCGTTGCCAGCTGATCCACCACGCCGTCATGCATAACCGCGATCCGGTCACTCATGGTAAGCGCTTCCTCCTGATCATGGGTAACATAGATGAAGGTGATATTGAGTTTTTTCTGAAGTCTCTTCAACTCCAACTGCATCTGTTTACGGAGCTTTAAGTCCAGTGCCCCCAAGGGCTCATCCAGAAGCAGGACTCTCGGCCTGTTGATCAACGCTCTTGCGATGGCTACTCTCTGTTTCTGTCCGCCTGAAAGCTGGCTGGGATAACGGTTTTCAAATCCGGAAAGCTGAACCATTTCCATCATTTCCGTCACCCTCTCCCTGATCTCCGCCTTTTTCACCTTCTTCATCTTCAGGCCATAGGCAATATTGTCATAAATGGTTTTATGCGGAAACAGGGCATAGGTCTGAAATACGGTATTTACATTTCTCTCATAAGGCTCTTTCTCCTCAATGGGTTCGCCCTCTACCTTGATGGTTCCTGTGGTAGGCTCCTCAAATCCCGCAATCATTCGCAGGGTTGTCGTCTTTCCGCAGCCGGAAGAACCGAGAAGGGTCAGGAACTCTCCCTCCTCCACTGAGATATTCAGATCCTTCACCACATGATTTGTACCGTATGATTTATTCACTCCGATCAGTTCTACTATATTGTTCATGTGATCACCTCCGGTTACAGTGCTTTCACACCTCTTTCACCTGTTCTGATTCTGATGGCATCCTCAACGTCCTTGATAAAAATCTTTCCGTCGCCTACATGATCCGTAGCACACACCTCGCGGATACCGGTGATGACTGCCTCCACATCCTTGTCGTCTACTACCACTTCCACCTTGACCTTGGGAAGGAGGTTAATAGTGGTCTTCAGTCCTTTAAATTCATTTACACTTTTCTCCACACTGCCCTTCTGGGTACCGCAGCCCATTGCAGTGGAAAGGGTCATGCCGCCGCATCTTACCTTATCCAGTACTTCCTTCACATCTTCCAGCTTCTCAGGTCTGATAATAATTACCAGTTCTTTCATGACTTTTTCCTCCTTTTCCAAATAAAAAAGCGAGGAAACCGTATTTATCAGCTTCCTCGCTCGCCCTTTTGATTTATTATGTGTAATATAAACCATACAAAATCAGATTGCAACTAACCCTTTTTACCATTTTTCTACTTAAAAATAAGTAGTCTCATTTTTTTCCATGATCATTTTAAATAAACCCACCCTGTTTTTTACTCCCAGTTTGCGGTAGATGTTCAATATATGCTTCTTTAACGTATTTTCCGTAATAACAAGTTCCTCGCAGATGGTGCGGTTCTCTTTTCCATCCATGAGATGTCGCAGGATGCTTTCCTCCTTTCTGGTGAGCCCATATTTTTCAGAAGCTGCGCCGACCGACAGCTTTCCGCCGGATAAAACACCCTTTTTTTTCTGCTGATACAATCGATAAGCCAGATGATCCTTCAATATATCCAGAATGAAAATATCATCATAGGTAAAATCATCTTTTCCAATAGTTCTGTAAAATGTCACCACCCCCACAAACTCCTTTTTTCTGGCAAGAATCATCTGCAGGGAATAATGCCACTTGTTGGCAAGATACACTTTCCTGTAATAGTCCGTTTCCATTCTTTTTGCGTCGGAAATGATATCTGTCTCTTTATAAATCAAGGTTTTTCCGCTGTAAAGAGTCCCTCTGCTGTAATCGATCTCATCGTAGGTAGCGGACAGATCACTTTCGCAGTTAAACAGAACCGGTTCCACCATCTTGTTGGAACCGTCCGGCGATGCCAGATGGAAATCCGCACTGTCAAAATCAATCAACATCTTCATCTGCTCCAGAAACTCATACCGCATGGCATTGATATTCTCAGTGGTATAAATCTTGTATATAATGCTGTTCAGTAAAATCCAGTCATTGGTCTCAAGCAGTCTCACAGGCAGATCCTCCTTTTTTCGGAATCCGTGATGGTATTAAAAAACAGACAAGGCAGCCTACTTCAGGCCTCCTTGTCTGTTTTGGATCATCATACTCTATTTGACATACTTATGCAAGCATGAAATCTTTTCTGTCATTTGTTTTTCTGCCGCTTGTCGACCGCTTTTAGTCCTGTGGGATCTTCAGTTCCCATCCGGGGAAGATCTTGCTCGGATCAGCAATCAGATCCTCGTTCAGGGCAAGAATCTCGGCAATGGTACAGCCGTGCTTTCTGGCGATTGCCCAGAGGGTATCGCCCTTCTTCACGATATAGGCAGTAACTTTTCTGTCATCGGGCAGAATCGCGTCAGGCGTATTTTCTGTGCTTGTCTCCACCGCCTGCGGGATCTTGATCTGCCAGCCCACATAAATCCGATTCGGTTTTTTGATCAGGTCACTGTTTGCCTCCATGATCTCAGCAACCGTGCAGCCGTATTTCTTCGCAAGCGCTCCGAGTGTGTCACCCTTCTTTACAGTATAGGTCACATAGGTAGGAGCATTGTCCTCGGTTTCCTCGCTCTTCGGAGACTCCGCCGGAGCGGTGCTACCGGTTGAAGGAGCGGTCACCGGGGTCGTCGGGGTGCTTGCAGGAGTGTTGTCCTTCTTCGGGATCGTCTGACCCGTTGCGATTATCAGTTTGCATCCAAGGCAGTATGTATCGCCGGTATAGCCCTCCTTTTCGGTTGTGGCCTCCACTCTGCCACGCACCTCCGTGCCGCCCGTATGGTTGTTCATATCCTTTTCGCCATAGAGTGCCTTGCATGCGGTACACTCAGCCGCGCTTACACAGGTAGCCGTACCGCCGGAGCAGTTGTCCGTTTCGGTGTGGGCAGCATGGTTTTCGTCGCCCGCACAGGTGCGGGAATGCGTTCCGTTGCCGTTGGAAACCCATTCACTCCAAACGTGGTTGTCTTTTTCAAACACAGCGACAAGCTTCCGGGCACTGTCTGCAAGAAACAGGTAGCTTGCGCTTGTACTTACCTGCGTTCCGTTCTCCGTCCATTCCACAAACCGGTATCCGCTGTTCGGAGTTGCCTTGACGGTAACGGCAGCACCTACGGCATATGTCCCGCCGCCGGTAACAGTGCCGCCCTCTGCGGGACTTGCACTTATGTGGGAAGAACTTCTTCTTGCGGCATCAAACAGACTTCCGCTTGCGCTTACACTTGTAAACCGTACACTTTCAGGTCCTATAAATATTAACTGTGACCATTCAGACGGTATGGGTGCAAGAGATACGGGATGGATTCAGATCTATGCAGAGTCCAATCAGGAAGTATATGAT
>ERZ1026854.1302-NODE-1302-length-16050-cov-4.102782_pt1 | contig 16050 bp, 10 predicted proteins | sample MGYA00380157_ERZ1026854 | MGnify/ENA primary metagenome ERZ1026854 (study PRJEB33269, sample SAMEA4719793) | human gut metagenome | biome: human-associated habitat; feature: organic feature; material: feces | place: Cameroon | collected 2013-10 ...
TGGTTCTTTACATTGGGGGCAGAATCGGCTATAATGTTATTAAGTATTACTTTGTCTTTTGGTAGAAAGGCAGAGAATCAGGAGTGTGAAAATGAAGGTATTATTGTCGAATGTTTCGAGGAAAAATGGATATATGATTATAGATGTCTTTTTTTCAGTGCTGTCTGGGATGAATTATCCAGTACTGGCACACAGTGATACTATGCTTAAATTTATTGATGTAGATGAAAAATTTAAGAAGACGGAAATTCGCTATGATTTTCGCACCCGAAAGATTATCATGGGATAAAAACATTTGGAGGTTTACATGAAAGATTTAAAAAGTTTAAACCGTGTTTTATTAAAGTTAAGCGGAGAGGCATTAGCAGGCGAAAAGAAAACTGGATTTGATGAGGCAACTGTATTGGAGGTGGCAGAACAGGTGAAGCAGATTGTTGATGATGGAATGCAGGTTGCGATTGTTATCGGCGGAGGTAATTTCTGGAGAGGAAGAACCAGTGAGAATATGGAAAGAACAAAGGCTGACCAGATTGGTATGCTTGCAACAGTAATGAACTGTATTTATGTTTCTGATATGTTTCGTCATGTAGGAATGAAAACAAAGGTTTATACACCATTTACCTGTGGATCATTTACAGAGCTTTTCTCTAAAGATGATGCAGTGAAGAATTTAGAAGAGGGTGTTGTAACATTCTTTGCGGGAGGAACAGGACATCCATATTTCTCTACAGATACAGCAACAGCACTTCGTGCGATTGAGATCGAGGCAGATGCAATTCTTTTAGCAAAAGCAATTGATGGTGTGTATGACAGTGATCCAAAGGTTAATCCTGACGCAGTGAAATATGATGAGATTTCCCTTGATGAAGTACTTTCTAAGAAGTTAGGTGTTATTGATCTTACAGCAACAATTATGTGTTTAGAGAATAAGATGCCTTTAGTAATCTTTGGATTAGAGGAAGAGAACAGTATTGTGAATACGATGAGTGGTAAGTTTAATGGAACTTATGTTACGGTATAGAACAATGATGAATAAATAATACAAGAATTGGAAAAAACTTGACAATTAAGTTGTGTTATTGTAAATTAGTATCACACGATAATTGAGAATAAGTATAATATAGGAGGCATACTATGATAAAGAAGTTTGAAGAGAAGATGCAGAAGTCTGTTGACAATCTTGAGAGAGAGTATAACTCTATTCGTGCAGGGAGAGCGAACCCGCATGTATTAGATAAAATTAAAGTAGATTATTACGGAACACCTACTCCATTACAGCAGGTTGGTAATATTTCTGTTCCAGAACCAAGAATTATCACAATTCAGCCATGGGAGTCATCTCTTTTAAAGGTAATCGAGAAGGAAATCATGCAGTCTGATATCGGAATTAATCCTACAAATGATGGTAAGGTTATCCGTCTTGTGTTCCCTGAACTGACAGAGGAACGCAGAAAGGATCTCGTAAAAGATGTTAAAAAGAAGGGAGAAGCAGCGAAAGTTGCTATTCGTAACATTAGAAGAGATGCGAATGATTCCCTTAAGAAAGCGAACAAGAACAGTGAGATTACTGAAGATGAATTAAAAGATCAGCAGGATAAAGTACAGAAAGCTACAGATAAGTATATTAAGACTATCGATGGAATTATTGATAAGAAATCCAAAGAGATTCTTACAGTATAATATCATGGAAAGCAACCAGGCAGCCGGCGTGACTGGCTGTCTGGTTTTTCTTATGTAGAATAAAATATTTGGAGGATTGTAGATAAGTGGAGAAAGAATTACATGGAAAGCTGCTTACTATCCCTGAACATGTGGCAATTATTTTAGATGGAAATGGACGCTGGGCAAAAAAGCGTTTTATGCCAAGAAATTATGGACATTCACAGGGAGCGAAGGCAGTAGAACAGATTTGTGAAGATGCGTGGGATATTGGAATTAAGTACCTTACTGTATACGCATTTTCAACAGAGAACTGGAAACGTCCAGAAAAAGAAGTAAAGGCATTAATGAAGCTTTTGAGAAAGTATTTAAAAGACTGTATCGAAAGAACAGCAAAGAATAACATGCGCGTTCGTGTCATTGGTGAAAAGAGTCGTTTGGATGATGATATACGTGCAGCAATTGACGAATTAGAAGAAGTATCTGCAGCGAATACAGGTCTTAATTTTACGATTGCACTTAATTATGGAAGTCGTGATGAGATGGTAAGGGCTATGCGTCATATGGCACAGGATTGTAAAGAAGGGAAATTTTCTTCAGAAGAGATTACAGAGGAAAGATTTGCTTCTTATCTTGATACGAAAGATTTACCAGATCCAGATTTGATGATCCGAACTAGTGGGGAGCAAAGACTTTCTAACTGGATGCTATGGCAGCTTGCTTATGCAGAGTTTTATTTTACAGAAGTGCTCTGGCCGGATTTTGATAAAGAGGAATTGATAAAGGCTGTAGAGTATTATAATACCAGAGAACGCCGTTTTGGTGGAGTCTGATAGAGGAGGACAGCGATGTTTAAACAGAGATTGATCAGTGGAATTATCCTGGTACTTATTGCTTTTGTTACATTGTATTATGGAGGATTTTTAACCTTTTTTGTAGTAGGTGCAATTTCGCTGATTGGTGTATTTGAACTTTTAAGAGTTATCCAGATGGAAAAGTCAGCACTGGGAGTAATTGTATATACAGGAAGTGTTTTATATTATCTGTTATTACTCCTTGGATTAGAGCAGTATATAATGCCATTAGCATTATTGGTGCTTATTATGTTAATTGCAGTTTATGTATTCACTTTTCCTAAATACGAGATTTCTAGTGTGGCAATTTCTTATTTTGCATTGTTTTATGTTACAGTAATGCTTTCCTGCATTTATCGAATCAGAATGCTGTCAGATGGAGCCTATATGGTCGTTCTTGTATTTTTAAGTGCATGGGGAAATGATACTTTGGCATACTGTACAGGAAGACTAATTGGAAAGCATAAGATGTCACCGATACTAAGTCCAAAGAAAACAATAGAAGGTGCTGTAGGAGGAGTCATTGGTGCAGGACTGCTTGGATGTCTTTATGGATTAATCGCAAAGCAGTTTTTATCAGTGAGCTATAATCTGGTTGTAGTATTTGGAGTGGTTTGTGCTGTAGGAGGACTTATCAGTATTATTGGAGACTTAGGTGCTTCTGCGATAAAGAGAAATTATGATATCAAAGATTATAGCCACCTTATTCCAGGACATGGAGGAATTCTTGATCGATTTGACAGCATTATATTTACGGCACCGATTATTTATTATATGTTAGTGATGGTGGTGGGATTAAAATGAAAAAGATAGCGATATTAGGTTCAACGGGTTCAATTGGTACACAGACATTAGATGTCGTTAGAGAACATACTGATGAGTTGCAGATTGTAGCGTTGGCTGCAGGCAGTAACAAAGAACGTCTAAAAGAACAGATTAAAGAATTTCATCCAGAACTGGTAAGTTTATCTGACGAGAAAAAGGCGCAGGAGTTAAAAGAAGAACTTGCAGGAGAGCCGGTTGAAGTTGTATGTGGAATGGATGGTCTTATTGAAGTGGCAGGAATCGACAGTGCAGATGTTGTTGTGACTGCAGTTGTTGGTATGATGGGAATTTTACCAACAATGGAAGCCATTAAAAAAGGAAAAGATATTGCGTTAGCTAATAAGGAAACACTTGTAACAGCGGGACACTTGATTATTCCAATGGCGAAGGAATATGGAGTATCCATTCTTCCGGTAGACAGTGAGCATTCTGCGATATTCCAGTCTTTGCAGGGAGAACCAAAAGCTGCATTAGATAAGATCCTTCTTACGGCATCAGGCGGGCCATTTCGTGGGAAGAGTGCAGAATTTTTAGAGACGGTTACGTTAGAAGATGCGCTTAATCATCCAAACTGGTCAATGGGTCCAAAGATTACGATAGATTCTTCAACGATGGTGAACAAAGGTCTTGAAGTAATGGAAGCAAAGTGGCTTTTTGGAGTAGATTATTCACAGATAGAAGTAGTGATTCAGCCTCAAAGTATTATTCATTCCATGGTTCAGTATATTGATGGAGCAATTATTGCACAGCTTGGAACACCGGATATGAGGGTGCCGATTGAATATGCATTGTTTTATCCAGATAGAAGAAGTCTTTCTGGAGATAGACTGGATTTTTCAAAGTTATCCCAGATTACATTTGAAAAGCCAGATTATAAAGTATTCAGGGGATTATCTCTTGCAATTGAAGCTGGTAAGACAGGCGGAACGATGCCTACTGTCTTTAATGCAGCAAATGAGAGGGCAGTTGCAAAGTTTTTAAAAGGTGAGATAAAGTATACGGACATTGTCCGTTCTATCGAAAAGTGTATGGAAGCCCATAAGGTATCTGCTCATCCAGATTTAGCAGAAATTCTTGAGACAGAGCAGTGGGTTTATTCTGTACTTCAGTAAAAGAAAGGAAAATTCATGCTTAAAATAATTCTTGCAATTGTTTTATTTAGTGTTATTGTTATTTTTCATGAGTTGGGACATTTTCTCCTGGCGAAGAAGAATGGAATTTGTGTTGAGGAATTCGCAATAGGAATTGGGCCCACTATTTTTGGAAAGCAGATAGGAGAGACGAAGTATTCCATTAAGTGTTTGCCTTTTGGTGGATGTTGTGTAATGCTTGGAGAAGATGATGCCTGTCAGGATCCACGGGCTTTTGGAAGCCAGTCACCACTTGCTAGATTCTCTGTAATATTTGCAGGTCCATTTTTTAACTTTATTCTGGCATTTTTCCTGGCACTTTTTGTAATTGGATTTGGTGGTGCAGATCCAGCGGTTGTTGGAAATGTTACAGCTGACAGTGGAGCATATGAGGCGGGACTTCGTGAGGGAGACCGTATTGTAAAGTTAGATGGCTCAAGAATTTATAATTTCCGTGAGATTTCTCTTTTTAACTATATGCACAATGATAAGGCAAATGTAAAGGTAACTTATGAGAGAGATAATAAAAAGAAGACAGTAACCATTACAAGGAAAAAGATAGAAACAGGGAATTATGCTTTTGGTATTGAAAGGACAGACGATATAAAGCAAGGATTCATTGGCACAGTAAAATACAGTGTTTTAGAAGTTCGGTACCAGATTAAGTCTACATTCCTGAGCCTTAAGTATCTGATAACAGGACGATTTAAACTAAATGATTTATCTGGACCGGTTGGAATTGTCAATATGATTGGAAACACATATGAGCAGTCGATTGTGTATGGAATTAAGACTGTTATTTTAAGTCTTCTTAACTTTGCGATTATGTTAAGTGCCAATTTAGGAGTGATGAATCTTTTGCCGCTTCCGGCATTAGATGGAGGTCGTCTGGTATTTATTATTCTGGAGATGATTCGGAAAAAGAAAGTACCGCCAGAAAAGGAAGGAATGGTTCATTTTGCAGGACTTGTTCTTTTGATGGCATTAATGGTCATCGTCATGGCAAATGATATAAAAAATATATTCTTTATATAGTAGGAGTTCTGTATAGAATTTAAAGGATTTTATGAAGAATATGAAGAGTAACTTTTTATGAAGATAACAAGGTGTCTGTCTGAATAGTTACAGCATATAAATGAACACACAGATAAGCTTGTGCGGAAGTTATTCTATGGAGAATACAATGTATAAGTAAAAGAAAGAGGCTGTTGCAGCTATGGTTTAACAAGGAGAATTATGTTTTATTTGATGAAGAATTCTCATGGTTTTAAGGATGCGGCAGGCTCTTTTCTATCAATAGTATGTATTCCAGAGATTTTTTTGCAACTGCTGTTGCAGCTGAGTTTTTGAGAGTAGATCAGAGAGTTTGAAGAATTAATTTCAGTATATAGTGAGAAAGAGAGGATAGTAATGTATAGAGAACATACGAAGGTGGTAAAGATTGGTGATCGAGTGATTGGAGGAGGCAATCCAATTTTAATCCAGTCTATGACAAATACAAAGACAGAAGATGTAGAAGCAACAGTTGCACAGATTTTAGAGTTAGAGGCAGCCGGATGTGATATTATTCGTTCTACAGTGCCTACTTTAGAAGCAGCGAAGGCACTTGGAGAGATAAAGGAAAGAATTCATATTCCAATTGTAGCGGATATTCATTTTGATTATCGTATGGCAATTGCAGCTATTGAAAATGGTGCAGATAAGATAAGAATTAATCCAGGTAATATTGGTTCTAAAGAGAGAGTAAAAGCAGTTGTTGATAAAGCAAAGGAATATAATGTTCCGATTCGTGTTGGCGTAAATAGTGGTTCTTTAGAAAAACATATCGTAGAAAAGTATGGAAAAGTAACAGCAGAAGGATTAGTGGAGAGTGCATTAGATAAAGTCAGAATGATAGAAGAACTTGGATATGATAATCTTGTTGTCAGCATTAAATCCTCCGATGTTTTAATGTGTGCAAAGGCACATGAATTGTTAGCCCCCCAATGTCCATACCCTCTTCATGTAGGAATTACAGAAGCAGGAACTTTGTTCCGCGGTAATATCAAGTCAGCAATTGGTCTTGGAATTATCTTGAATCAGGGCATCGGTGATACAATTCGTGTTTCTCTTACAGGGGATCCTGTTAATGAGATTGCTTCCGCAAAACAGATTTTAAAGACATTAGGACTTCGTAAAGGAGGAATAGAAGTAGTATCCTGTCCTACCTGTGGAAGAACGAATATTGATCTGATTGGCCTTGCAAATGAAGTGGAGAAAATGGTTACAGAATTTGATGATTTAGATATTAAAGTTGCTGTAATGGGCTGCGTAGTAAATGGACCAGGAGAAGCTAAGGAAGCAGATATCGGAGTTGCAGGCGGAAAAGGAGAAGGACTTTTGATTAAAAAAGGACAGGTTGTTCGTAAACTGCCAGAAAGTGAATTGTTATCAACATTGAGGAATGAGCTTGCTAATTGGAAAGAGGCATAATCTGCTAATAGGAGAATTCAATGGCACTAAGATTAATTACAGGAAGAAGTGGACAGGGAAAGACAGAATATCTTGTGCAGGAAGTAATTCGCCTTTCTATGGAGAATCCACAAAAAAAATATTATGTAATTGTACCGGAACAGTTTAGTCTTGAGATGCAGAGAAAGATGGTAAAAAAGCACCCACGGCATGGATTTTTTAATATAGATGTATTAAGTTTCCACCGCCTGGCTTACCGTATTTTTGATGAATGTAATTATCATCCGGGCGAGATTCTTGAGGATTTAGGGGTGTCTATGATGCTTCGAAAAATTCTTTCAGAAGGAGAGAATGAATTCCTTTATTTTAAGAAAAGCATGAAAAAGGCAGGATTTATTGATGAGTTAAAGTCTATGCTCATGGAGTTTATCGGATATGGAGTAAGTTGGGAACAAATAGAAGAAGTTTCTGGAAGGTTAGGAGAAAATGAAGCTCTTTCCAATAAATGTGAAGAACTCGGAAGGATTTATGAACATTTTGACAAATCCATAGAGGGAAGATTTATGGTGACGGAACAGATTCTTGATGTTGCCAGAGAGTTTGCAGGGAAGGCTCCCATGCTTGAGAATGCGGTGTTTTATTTTGACGGTTTTGCAGGTTTTACTCCGGTGCAGCTTGCATTTTTAAAAGAATTATTAAGGGTTGCAGGGCAGATTAATGTAACAATAACGATTCCACAATTTGTACCAGGACAAAAGAAGATGCCAGAAGAACTATTTACTTCAAGTAAAAAAACAGCAGATGCTTTACTGCTTCTTTGCAGAGAAAATATGCAGGAGATAGAAGAAATAATTACACTTGATGAGGCGATTCCTCCAAGATTTATAAACAATTCAGAACTTGCATTTTTAGAGAAAAATCTGTTTCAGAATAGTAGGGAGACTTATTCGGAAGAATTAGAGAATATTCATATGACAGTGTGCCATAATCCAGATGGAGAGGCAGATTATGTGATGCATAAGATAGAACAGCTTGTAAGGCAAAAAGGGTACCGCTATCGTGATTTTGCGGTACTATCGGGAGATGTGGCGGATTATGCCTCAGCGTTTAAGCGTAAGGCAGCAATTTTAAATATTCCCGTATTTGAGGATACAAAGAAAAAGGTATCTTATCATTCGGGAGTAGAAGCGGTGCGATCTCTATTCCATCTTGCCCAGATGGAATATTCTTACGAAAGTGTTTTTCGTTATTTGAAGTCGGGAATGTCTGATTTTATGGATGAAGAAGCAGATTACTTAGAGAATTATGTGTTGTATGCAGGAGTACGAGGCTATTCCATGTGGAAAAAGCCCTTTTACAGAAGGTTAAAAGGAAAGGATGAATCCATGATAAACGAGCTTTTGCTTTTGCAGAAGCAGTTTATGGAAGAAACAGAACATTTCTGTGTAGTTATGCAGGATAAAGATATTTTGGTAAGGGACAAGATGGAAGTACTATACCATACGATGGTGAAGCTTTCCTTTGAAGAAAAACTTCTTTATCAGGCACAAAAAGCAGAAGATAATAATGACTTTGTAAAAGCAGCAGAGTATAAGCAGCTATACGATCTTCTTCTTTCTCTTATAGATAAAATTGTGATGATTTTCGGAGAAGAAAAAATGTCAGTAAAGGAGCTTGCAGAGATTATGGATGCTGGTCTTGATGCGTTGGGACTTGGCGTTGTTCCATTAACAATGGATCAGGTTGTACTTGGTGACTTAAAGCGTACTCGATTACATGAAGTAAAAGTATTGTTTATTACAGGAATGAATGATGGAAAGATACCTCCAGATTTAGAAGACAGAGGACTTCTTAATGATGAGGAAAAAGAAATTTTAAAAAACTGTGGCATCTCACTATCACAAAGCCTGCTAGAGCAGTCAATGGAAGACGAATTTTATATGTATATGGCCTTTGCCAAGCCTACAGACGAATTATATTTTTCGTATTCGGTTACCGATAGTGATGGATCTGCACTCCGTCCTTCTTTATTGTTAAAGAATTTAAATCAGCTTTTTCCAAAACTTGAGAGAAAACAATATCCAGAGCAGGAAAAAAGATATTATTTTAATTTAGAAGATAGTCGGGAATTTTTATTAGAAAGCTTTCAGCAGATAAAAGAAAGTCTGGAGAAAGCACAATCTAATAAGGCTTTTGGGATGTTAGTGAAGTATTGGATGAATGATCCGGAAGGAAAAAGAGAGATAGAAAGATATGGACACTGGCTTGAAAGAACTTATAAAGAACCAAAGTTGTCAGAAGAATTATTAGAGCAGCTTTATGGGAAGGAAATCTCAGGGAGTGTAACCCGGTTAGAGCGGTTTGCATCATGTCCATATCAATATTATTGTATTTATGGCTTGGAGTTAAAAGAAAGGGAAGAATATAAGATTCGCCCATTAGATCTTGGAAATCTTTTTCATAAGGCATTAGAATGCTTTTCTAACAAAGTAAAGCAATCGGAATACAGTTGGAAAAGTATACCCGAGGAAGTACAGGATATATATATTTCAGAAGCATTGCATACGGCAATGGATGAGAATCTGAGCGATGTTTTTCAAAGTTCTGCCAGAAATCAGTATAAAATAAAAACAGTAGAAAGGATTATGAGAAGAACAATACAGGTTCTCCGAGTCCATCTAAAAAACAGTGAGTTTGAGCCAGACCGATTTGAGCTTAGTTTTGGAAAAAATAAAAAGTTAAAAGAAGCAGAATTCTCATTAAAAGATGGAAGGAAGATGTTTCTGCAAGGAGTCATTGACAGAGTAGATATCTGTGAGGAAGATGACCAGATTCTTATGAAGGTTATCGATTATAAATCCGGAATGAAGAAGTTTGAACTAGAAGATTTTTATTATGGATTAGAGATGCAGCTTGTTATCTATATGAATGCAGCAAAAGAAATGTACAAAGAAGAAAGGCAGAATGAGGATAATAAGCCGGTTATTCCTGCCGGAATATTTTATTACCAGCTACAAGATCCCATCATAAAAGCGGATTATGCACAGGAAAGTGAGCTGCTTAAAAACTTCCGTATGTCTGGTCTTGCCAACAGCGACAGGGATATATTAAATAAGTTAGAGGATAATGAAGATGTTTTTGTTTCCATGCCGATCCGTCTGAAAAAGTCAGGTGAACCCTATAAAAATTCGCCAGTGATGAGTACACAGGATTTTCATTATATGGGGGCTTATGCAAGAAAAAAAGCAGCACAGATAGGAGAACGAATTTACAAAGGAGAGATTGTGCCAAAGCCTTACAAAAATAAAAAAGGTACAGCCTGTGACTATTGTCCGTTTATAGATGTTTGTGGTTTTGATCCAAAGATGCCAGGATATGAATATCAGAGTTTTCAGGGAATGTCTGTAGAAGAAGTACTAGAGAAGATAAGAGAGGAGGGAGGGTAGGTGAAGTATACAAAGGAACAGGAACAGGCAATATTTTTAAAAGATAAAAATATCATGGTGTCAGCAGGAGCAGGAGCAGGAAAAACCAGAGTTCTTGTAAGCCGTATGGCAGAGCTTATTATGGATCAGGAACATCCGATAGAGGCTGATCGATTTCTTGTTATGACTTTTACAAATGCAGCAGCTTCGGAGATGAAAGAACGTATTCGCCTTGATTTAGAGGAAAGACTGTCGAAAAATCCGGAGAATCGTTATTTGAAAAAACAGATTCGTAAGATAAAGCAGGCAGATATTTCAACGGTACACAGTTTCTGTAATCATTTGATTCGAACACACTATAATGAACTTTCTGTAGATCCCTCTTTTCGAATTGGAGAGGAAGGGGAGTTGTTTTTGCTCCGACAGCAGGCGGTAGAGGAGTTATTAGAGGAAGCGTATAATTCTGCAAGGGAAAGTTTTATAAAGTTTGTGGAAGCATATGCCCCTGGAAAAAGTGATAAAATTTTAGAAGAAATGATAGGAGATCTGTATCACTTTTCACGTAGCTTTCCGAATGCTTCATTTTGGTTTGAGCAGACCAAGCAGGAAGCGTTGCAGCTTGCACAGGCAAAAGAGTGGAACGAGTCTCCTACGGTTCGACTTCTTTTTTCAAAAGCAAAACAGGAGCTTTTGCAGGTACAGGAAGAACTTGTAGACTTATTAAAAGATGTTGATGAGGGAGAAGTTCCAGAAAAGTACAGTAATATTTTACAAGATATCCTGGGGTATGTCGAATCATTGTCCAAGACAGAAAGTTATGATGAATATTATACGGCACTATCTCACAAATCTGTGTCAGCCTTTCCAAGAGCAGCCAAAAAGGAAAAAGAATGGGAAAACTATGAGAGGGTCAAGGAGTTTCATCATGAAGTAAAGGAACTCATACAAAAACAAAAGGATACCGTGTTTACAGCACCGGCAAAGGAATTACAAAGAGAAGCAGCGATGATATATCCTCTTTTAGAAGAATATATTACTCTGACTCAACGCTTTGAAGAAATCTATCTTGAACGAAAAAAAGAAAAAAATGTATATGATTTTGATGATCTTGAACATTTTGCTCTTGAGTTACTGGTGGAATATTATGATGAAGAGGGAAAGGCACACCCTTCAGAAAAAGCAAAAACATTGTCAAAAAAATATAAAATGATTTTTGTGGATGAATATCAGGATACAAACCTTGTGCAGGAAACAATTTTAGAAATGCTGTCAAATAAAGAGAATAATACTTTATTTACTGTAGGGGATGTAAAACAGAGTATTTATCGGTTCCGTCAGGCAAGACCAGACTTATTTTTAAGAAGAAATGAAAAATATACTTCTTTTGAAGAAGGAGTTTCTATAGAACTTAGAGATAATTTTAGAAGTGCACCAGGAGTACTTCAGTTTACAAACTATATTTTTTCTCATCTAATGGAAAAAGAATTTGGTGGTGTTGATTACAATGAAAAAACTGCTCTTCGCGCGGGTAAAGGTGGTCCGATGTCAGAAGACAGAGAGTTTTCTGAAATACAGCTTTTTTTGAAAGACAGTGTTCCGGCATTAGAGGAGATGCCAGAAGATGTGCTTATAGAGTCGGCGCTTATCGCAAAAAGAATACAAAAGCTTGTAGAAGAAGGCTATCAATATGGTGATATTGTAATACTGCTTCGTTCTGGTGCGGGAAGAATGGAACAGATGTCAGAATTCCTTGAGAGTGTAGGGATTCCTGTAAGTTGTGAGAATAAGACAGGATATTTTCATACAAGAGAAATCACAGTTATGCTCAACTATCTTTCGGTCATAGATAATGTATATCAGGATATTCCTATGGCTGCTGTAATGCTTTCTTCTATTGGCGATTTTACAGAGGAAGAGCTTGTGAAGCTTAGAATATTGGTGCAGGAGCCGATAAGGGAGCAATATACGTTATACGACCTGATGCGTTTGTACATGAAAGAAGGAACGGAAGAAGTACTTCAAAATAAGGTTAAACATTTTTATAGTAATTTGCTGTATTTTCGTCGCCAGAAAAAGGAACAGCCACTTGGTGTGTTGTTATGGGATATTTATCAAAGGACAGGATTTTATTATGATGTCCAGTTGATGCCAGATGGAGCTAAGAGGAAAGAGAATCTGCTCATGCTTTTGAAGAAGGCAGAAGATTATGAGAAAACTGTATTTAAGGGATTATTTTATTTTAATCGATATATGGAACAACTAAAATCCTATGAAATAGAGATGGGTGAAGCCGGAAGTGGAATGGAAAATGAGAATGTTGTAAAGATTATGACGATTCATAAAAGTAAAGGTCTTGAATTTCCGGTAGTGTTTGTCAGTGGATTATCTAAAAAGTTTAATCGTATGGATTTAAATAAGCAGATGATTTGCCATCCGGAGATTGGAATTGGATTGGAATGTGTAGATACAATACTTCGTTTTCATCATCCATCCCTTATGAAAAAAGCAATTCAGGAAAAAGTATGGAAAGATACTCTTGAGGAAGAAATGCGTATTTTGTATGTGGCAATGACCAGAGCGAAAAGAAAGCTGATTCTCACTGGAAGCATAAAGGCAGAAGACTTAGAAAAGGGAATGCGGGCAGACATACGAAGTCAAAAGTGGAGAGCATCAAGCAGCATGGACTGGCTGTTACCAATTCTTGCGGACAAGTTTCATTCATGTAGTAGTGAAGAATCAAAAAGTAAAGTGCAGGGAACCAATATAGACTGGCTTGAGACAAAGCTTGTTAACTGGGGAGAAATTGTATCGTTTTTTGAGGAAAAAAAGAAGCTGGAAGAAAGATTTTCCTATAAAAATTTTATAAACACGATTGTCATTTCGGCAGATGATTCTGTTGTAGAGAAGGCTTTTTCTTATAAATATCCAAATAGAGATGCGACACAGTGGAAGAGAAAGTATTCTGTTTCAGAATTAAAAACGATTTCTCAGATAGCACTGCCAGAGGAAGAAATAATATATACATCAGGAGCGAGTCTGCCAGGGATGACAGACAATGAACGAGAAAATATATCTGAGGATATATTAAAAAAGTTATCAGAACAAGTTTCGGAGAGAGTATCAGATAACATGGCAGAATCGAATGTAGCAGATGATATTAAAATGCCAGAATTTTTGAAGGAAAACCAGACAAAAATAGCTGCCACTGCCAGAGGAACGATTATTCACAAGGTGATGGAATTGCTTCCGTTTTCAGAAATCCAGACCAAAAAGCAGCTTTTCAACTGGCTGAGTACATTGGAAAATAAATATCCCGAGGCTAAAAAGGTTTCTGGGAAGGGGGTTTATCGAGCGATAGAAGAGTTCCTTTTTTCTGAAATCGGAAGAAAACTTTGCAAGATGGATCAGCAAGGAAGGCTTAGTAAGGAATTACCATTTACAGTGGGACTTCCAGTTTCTTTGGTGAATAAAGATACACAGGCAGAAGATACGGTGGTTGTACAGGGAATTATTGATTTGTGTGGAGAGACAGATGAAGAACTATGGTTGATTGACTATAAGACAGATTGGATAAAAGAGGGAGAGGAGCGGCTGCTTCTTGACCGATACGGGAATCAGATGTTATATTATAAAGCAGCCCTTGAACAGATTTTAGAAAAAAGGGTCAGCAAGATTTATTTATATTCTTTTTCTTTGAAAAAGTTTATTCCCGTGAATTTACAGGAAAGAAGTGAGGAAAATGCGTAAGTTTCTAAAAATTTTATCCCAACGTATTGTTATAGTGACTTTCCTTATCTTTTTACAGATTTTATGGTTTGTCGGGGTATTTCTAAGAGTTATATCGTATAGTCAGTATATTACAGCAGCATTTAAAATATTAAGTATTTTAGTAGTTATATACATTATGAATCGAAGTGATAATCCATCTGTTAAGCTAGGCTGGGTTATTGTTATTTTGCTGTTTCCTGTTTTTGGCGGACTTTTGTATTTAACGATTGGCGGGAAACAGCCAATATCCTACCTTCGTAAGAAGTTAGAGCCAATGATAGAGGAGAGTGCGAGACATTTAAAGGGAGACCCGGAGATAGAGGAAGATTTAAGAAAAAAAGATGGGGGAACAGCTTCGCAGGTATATTATTTAGAACATCAATCAGGGTTTCCGGCATACAGAGATTCAAAGGCAGATTATTATCCGTCTGGAGAAGAATGTTTTTCTGTTATGGTGGAAGAACTAAAAAAGGCGGAAAAATACATTTATCTGGAGTATTTTATTATAGAAGAGGGAATTATGTGGAATACGATTCTTGCTATTCTTGAAGAAAAGGTAAAAGAGGGTGTAGATGTCAGGGTAATGTATGATGATGTTGGATGCATTTTTAATCTGCCATCGCATTATGCGGATTCTCTCCGTAAAAAAGGAATTAAATGCATTGTATTTAATCGCTATATTCCCATTTTTTCAACGGTATTTAACAACAGAGATCATAGAAAAATTCTGGTCATTGATGGAAATGTTGCATTTACAGGCGGAATTAATTTTGCGGATGAATATATCAACGAGAAACAACGCTTTGGATATTGGAAAGATAATGGAGTGCATATAACTGGCAAGGCAGTATATAGCATGACACATATGTTTTTACAGATGTGGAATGCCTTTGCATCGGAAAAAGATAAGCTGGATTATGAAAAGTTCTCTATAGAAGATGTAGCACCGCTTACGAAAAAAACAAAAGGAATTGTCCTGCCCTATTCAGATCATCCACTGGATTCGGAATTCGTTGGGGAGAGTGTTTATATTAACTTGATTAACAGTGCCCAGAAATATATTTATTTTTTTACTCCTTATTTGATTATTGATAATGAGGTAGTTACCGCATTGATACTTGCTGCAAAAAGAGGGGTTGATGTGCGGATTATTACACCGGGAATTCCAGATAAAAAGATGATATTTCTTGTGACGCAATCCTATTATCCGCAGCTTATAGATGGCGGGGTACAAATTTTTCAGTATCGTCCGGGATTTATTCATGCAAAATGTGCGGTATGTGATGATAAAATAGCAACAGTGGGAACAATTAATCTTGATTATCGTAGTCTGTATCTCCATTTTGAGAATGGGTTGTTTTTATATGATTGTGATACAGTTATGGATATTAAAAAGGATATAGTAGATACTTTGGAAGATTGTAATTGTATTACGGCACAGATGTGTAAGAAAAACATGCTATTTTTACTTTTGCAGGGGATTTTGAGAATCTTTGCACCATTACTGTAATTATATAAATACAGCACAGATAATGAAAAGAGAGATTTTGATAGCATATCAGTTATGAATACAGCTAAGAGAAAATGAGGAAAGATAAATGGGAAGTTATGAAAATTTTGCCAGAGTGTATGATGAACTCATGGATAATGTTCCTTATAAGGAGTGGTCAGAGTTTATTCTATCCATCTTAAATAAAAATAAAATAAAGCAGGGACTGGTTTTGGAACTTGGATGTGGAACAGGGAAACTTATGTCACTTCTTGGTAATGCAGGATTTGATATGATTGGTGTAGATAATTCGGTAGATATGCTTCAAATAGCAAGAGAGAAAACTTCTCCGGAATTTTTATATCTTCTGCAGGATATGAGAGAGTTTGAATTGTATGGTACAGTGAATGCTATAGTCTGTGTGTGTGACAGTATTAATTATATTACAG
>ERZ1026854.1305-NODE-1305-length-16038-cov-7.128699_pt1 | contig 16038 bp, 11 predicted proteins | sample MGYA00380157_ERZ1026854 | MGnify/ENA primary metagenome ERZ1026854 (study PRJEB33269, sample SAMEA4719793) | human gut metagenome | biome: human-associated habitat; feature: organic feature; material: feces | place: Cameroon | collected 2013-10 ...
CTCTACGTCTCGTGGGCTCGGAGATGTGTATAAGAGACAGATATTGTATTCAGTAAATAAGAGTAGGAGTTAAGGGTACTGTTTTTTGCAAAGTCTTTGCAAACGAGCGCAGAACATCAAACTCGTTTGAATGTTTTGCCGAGTGCCGCTTTGACTTGGGTACAAAGGTAATGCAAAATCTTGATAGTTGTTCCTCCTTATTCTCATTAAACTCACGTAAACGTTTACGATGGATTCTTGCATTTTTGTCTTGCATTTCTTGCGGTTAAGTTGTACTTTTGCATCGTAGTCATATCAAAGACTAATTTCTAAAACATAAAACAAACAATAACAAAAACTAAAAACAAACGATTATGAAGAAATTCTTTACTCTTATTGCAGCTGTCGCTATGGCAGCAAGTATGAATGCACAGACTGAAACTGTTGTAATCCCAGCTTTGGCAGACGGGGTGAAATCACAAGCTTATGCTGGTGAAAAAACTTTGAAGACAGTAAACGCTCAGATAGTTTTGGGTGCTGATGGTGAAACTTTTACTGTTAAGCCTGGTAAGTTGGCTAATGACGCTCCTTATGTTTCTTATATTCAGGGTGCTAATAATGCGAAGGATGCTGAAGGTAAAGGTTATAATCCTAATAATGGTAACTTGCCTACAACTGGTTGTTACTATTTGTTTACAGCAGCTAAGTCTGGTAAGGTAGAAATTGGTATCCAATTGGGTGCTACTAAGCCATTTTTTGTTTGCGATGCCAAAACAGGTCTGAATAGTGTAGTTAAGACTTTGGTGAATAAGGATGGTAGTACAGTTTCATTGGGTGATGATCAAACTGTAGCCGAAAAGTTCTATGGTACAGTGAACTTCAATGTTGAAGCAAACAAGACATACTATGTGTTCTGCACTGGTTCTAAACTTGCGTTCTATGGTTATCAGTTTACTCCTGGTACTGATACAGGCATTTCAAACATCAATGCTTCTGAGGCAGCCAACGAGGGTACAACATTCAACCTCATGGGTCAGAAGGTAGCAAGCAATGTTAAGGGTCTTGTTATCAAGAACGGCAAAAAGTTCATCAACAAGTAATTTCGTTTTCACTTGCAGGACTTCGTTCCTGCAAGTCGCAAAAAATAATGAGGTCTTCTGTTTCGGCAGAAGACCTTTTTTTATATCTCGGTTCGGTGTCATGTTGATTCAGAAGGCATAAAGTGCCCAAAAATTGCCCAACGTTTGGGCACTATATGCCCACCCCACGGGCAACGGATGCCCGTCGCTTGGTCTGTCGATGCCCAAGGCTTGGTCCCTGAGTGCCCAAGGCTTGGTCCCAAAGTACCCACTTGACGGACAAGACACCATCTGGTGGTCTCTGACAGAACGGCTTATGTGATTTTATTCCTAATCCAACTTGTCAATCTTTTCTCTTATTCATAGTTTGTATTGACATTCTTTACATACTGGAAGAGTAGGTGCTTAAGTTTTTGTAAAACTGGAATAGTAGACACTTCTTTTTTAGTCTTTTTAATCGACTCAAAGTAATCGGCTCCGCGTTTAAATCTTGCGTCATTCACTCCGTTGCTTTTGTAATGGGAGAAAAAAGCCTCCTTGCTGGTAGGATAGGCTTACCAACAAGGAGGCTTAGCTGCGTAAGAGAAACGAGCCTCTTGATAGAAATAATTACTTCTGTACGAACTTCTTGCCAGCCTTTATGACTACACCCTTGTATGCCTTACCTACCTTCTGACCTGCGAGGTTGAATGCAGGAGCATTCTCCAGTGTTGCATCGGTTGTGATGTTGTTGATGCCTGTGGTAGTAGAGATAGCTTCAATTGGCATAACCTCCTGAACGTTCTTAAAAATAGCACCAAAAATACCCTTTACAGAATAAGTCTCGCCTTCAGTCAAGTTGGCAACGCCACCAATCTTTGCTTTATTGTCTTCTGGTGTGCTAAATTTGTCGTAAATCATAATCTTGCTGTCACCATCGTTTGCGTAGTAATTATACTTACCTGTTTGATATTCTTCTTTGCTGAACTTAAAGTTCTTGATGAGTACGAGGTCATTCATGTACTTGTTCGCAACAATATCGGCAACAGTTGCAACTATAGGCTTGGCGGCCTCTGTGCTCTCCTGAATGGTGAGATCTTCATCTGTAGTGCCAGCATTCTTTGCTAAGTAAGGTACACCATAACTTAATGCTAAGTCTACTTTTACAGTACCTGTGATAGTGCTGTTGACAGGCATATTGAAGCCCAATGTTCTCAACTCAATAGCAGCATCACCCTCACGAACGTAAGTGTTAACTGTACCATTGTAATTGTTAACATACAAAACCTTTGCATTGGTGAGCTTGAGGTTCAAGTTAGAAGTTGCTTTCGTATAGTTAGCTAACAAGTCCTTCACGCTTGGAACATCAGTATATGTGATTTCTGGTTCTTCAGGAATCTCGGAGCCAACCTTGTAGATTTTTATAGATACAATTTGGGTGTTGTGTCTACTTGTTACTTTTATACTGTATATATTTCCTTTTGCTTGGTATTTTGTGTCGATAGCATAACTGTTAGTTTTATTAGCACCTGTCGTAGCTGTACTTACAGCTTGATCACCTACGAATATGTTCTGAACTGCTGCAGATGAAGCACCACTTCTACCTTCAACTACAATTTTTGCGACATCAAAGTCAAATGCAGGAAGAGTGATGGAAGCATTAGCTTTACCAAAAAGTAAGTAACCATCTGGATTCCAATAATGACCATCGGAACTTGCACTCATGCTAATGGTATAAGTTCCATCTGTATAAGTAGCAGCAGTTTTAATTTTTTTTGTGGAACCTTCTGGAAGCTTCCAGTTGTTTGTGGAAAAGTCTAATGTAACTTCCTGTCCAAAGCTGAAATTAGCAATTAATGCCAAAACAGCGATCATTGAAATGCGTAAAATTTTATTCATAAACGTAAGATTTAAAAGATTAATTAATGTTTTATTTAACTCTTAGGTAAAGAAAGTGCAAACGGGCGCAATGAAAGATAGCTTTCAGATTGCCGAGTGCTCTTATCTTCTTTTGCAAAGTTAGTAAAAAATTAGATAGGTTGTTCTAAAAAAGGCATTAAATTTCGATTAAAATGCAAAAAGGTCGAAAAAAGGACATAAAACATCCCTTTTTCGACCATGAACGATAGGCTTTTCTTTATTTAATTACTTTGTCTGTTGCGGTTTTGCCATTGCTGTAGGTTATCTTTCTGATACTGATACCCTTGGCAGGGGCATTGAGACGAGAGCCGTTGAGGGCATAATACGTGATGGAAGTCACTTCGCCCTTGTCGAGAACCGCCTGGCTGATGCCTGTAGAGATAGTGGCAGGATAATACTCAGGAACTGCGTCGATGGCATCCTCGTTTTCTGACTTCATGATGTTCTCTACCAGTGAGTTGGCATATACCTCTATGTTGGTATAGTAATCCTTCTTGTCGAGCGAGTAGGTAAGGGCATCACTTGCATCGTTAGGATTCAGACCGTTGGCCTTTTCCCATTCATCAGGAATACCATCCTTGTCGGTGTCGAAGCCTGCAGGACGTGAGCCTGTGCCGAAGTTGGCTTCTGTATATCCCTTCACATCTGATACCTTGTCGATGATACCTGGTGATTGGGTGATGCTTCCTTGGTAGGTGGCTGTACCTGTCTTGGCCTCTTCCATGTATCGCGCATCTATTTCGTCGCGGTAGAGGGATGCTCCTACATAGGCTAAAACTTTTTCGTATGCTTCGGCAGCAGAGTGGGTGGTTACTTGTCCTGTAGGAGCTGGTTCATCCATCTTAATCTTGACACACGACTTGCCACTGATAGTGGTATGAGCCACAGCATCGCCATAGTAGTTGTTCGCATCCGGACTGTAATATTCACCGTTCAGGCTTGGAACGCCATTGTCATAGCTGACACCTTTCCAGTCTTTATTAGCAGTTTTCGAGCCTTTCGTGGTCTCGGTCGTATTACCATTGATATAATAACGACTGGTCATGTCGTATAGTTCAGGATGGTTTTTGTCGGAGTTGCTCTGTGTAGAAAGTGTGACAATGGTGATACGGTCTTGGCTTCCTCGCTCTTTACCTGTGCTCACATCTACTTTGAGTCCATTCAGAGTTGTACCTTTCAAACTATGGCTGGGACCAGCCTTGTAGTAGTTGTTGACGATATTGATCTGCCCACCACCAGGACCGCCATAGCAGGTGCCTTGAGCATTATACATCACGCAGTTGCGGAAATCGACGTTCTCAGCCTGTACGGTGTTCTGCCACTTATAGGTGCTGTATTCCTTGTTGTCGGTATAGCCCGTCCAACCATATCGGGCACCATTGAAACGTGGACCACGGTTCATGAGATGAGCCACGAAGTTGTGGTGGAAACTTGCTAACTTACCACCCCAGATGCCGCCATAGCCATGAGCACCCTTGGAGTGACCAGGGTTGGTAAGGCTCTCTGCCACGGTACACCACTGCATGGTGAAGTTGTTGTTGTCATAGAACGAAGCCACCTCGTCGATACTCCAGCTGAAGGAGCAGTGGTCGAAGATGATACCCGTCTTGTTGCGCTGCCATGAGGCATCAGCACCGTCGTTGATGTTCTTCTCCTGTCCACGGCGAATGCGGATGAAACGGATGATATTGTTGCTACCCGGTTGAACGGTATAATAGCGCAGGGTGATGCCTGGCGAGGGAGCAGTCTGTCCGAGGATGGTGATATTGTCGGCGAATTTGAGGTCCGACTTCAGGGCGATGACACCCGCCACATCGAAGACGATGATTCTTTTGCCCGACTTGACAGCCTCTCTGAAAGATCCTGTTCCGCTGTCGTTGAGATTCGTTACGTGATAGATTTTACCGCCTCTTCCTCCAGTAACAAATCTACCATGGCCTTCGGCTCCGGGGAAAGCAGGAGCCTGTGCCATGGTAGATATGCTGATGAGTGAGGCTGCAATGATAGATAATGATTTCTTCATTTGTTAGCCTGATTGTTTTTATAGAGTTACTTGATAAGTCCCTGCTGTTCCATTTCGAGACTTGCCCAGATAAAAGGACCTACGCCCTTGGCATCGTTGTCGCGGATAGGCTCGCTCATATAATATTCGAAGCTGCCGTCGCGCTTGTAGTTAGGCTTCTTGACGTATGGACCAGGGCCAGGGCCCAAGCCGCTTACTGCACAGCAGCGTGTCAGACTGATGGTCTTGTCGGCGTTTACCTTGATAAACTGTTTCAAGATACCATTGTATGCCTTCACGCCAGCCTTGAGATATTCTTCAGAGAGGTAACCCTTGCGGTAGCCCTTGAGCAGCACATAGGCAAACATGGAAGAGGCTGTGCTCTCCAGATAGTTCTTGTCGCTCTTCACGTCGAGCACGTCGTACCATACGCCAGTCTTCTTGTCCTGGTACTTCACCACACTCTTCATCGCCTTGTTCAGCAGGTCGATCACCTCCTGGCGGCGTGCGTAGTTCTCGGGCATGGCGTCGAGGCACTCGGTCATAGCCATCACATACCATCCCAAGGCTCTTGCCCAGCAGTGCTGGCTCTTGCCGTCTTCCTTGTTCGCCCAGAACTGCTGATGGGTCTCGTCCCATGCGTGCTTCCAGAGCTGCGTTTTCTCATCGTAGGTGCGATAGTCGGTCTTCACCATCTGGTCTACCGCATCGTTGAGATACTTCTCTGCCTTCTTGGGCTTCATGGTCTGTACGGCATAGTTGCAGTAGAAAGGCAGTCCCATGAAGATACCGTCGAGCCATACCTGGTTGGCGTAGATAGCCTTGTGCCAGTAAACCCCCTCCTTGGTGCGAGGCTGGTTCTGCAACTGCTTGAAGAGTGTCTTCAGTGCTTTCTCTGTTCCCTTGGTAGGGAAGAGGTTGTGCATGCGCAGGATGAACTTGGCGGTGCGCACATTGTCGAGGTTGAAGTCTTCGTATTTGTAGCCAGTGATGTTGCCTTTCTCATCGATCATCTTGGCAGGATATTCCTTCAGGTAGTCGAGGATGGCATTGTTGCCTTCCTTGTAGTGCTCGTAGGTGTCGAGCATTCCCTCCATCTCGATACCCATCACATAGCTCCACTTGGGCTTGCTGCTGAAGTCGAGCAGGTAAGAGTGGGGCACACGCTTCATCTCGCTGTAGGTGAGCCATTCGCTATAGTTCTTGTAGGGCTGGTCTTCCTTGTTGAGAACGAGGGAGCCGTTGATGACGAGGTTGTCGAACTTCACGTTGCGGGTCTTGCCGGTGATCTTGACAGGCTCTTTCACCACACCGTCGAACTTACAGTTCTTGATATTGATGTCGTAGACATTCTCCAAAGAGTCGCGGCCGATAATCAGCACGCCGTAGTCGCTCTTCTGACAGGTGACGTTCTCTACATTCACATTGTTCACGATAGGTTCGAAACCACGATAGCATATCTCTTTTCTCTCGTAGTCGAGGTTGATCTTCACCACAGCCTCTTTGCACTGACCCACGACGACGTTGCGCATATTGATGTTCTGCACCTGACCGCCACGGCAGTTATTGGTCTTGATACGCAGGATGCGCTCCAAGTGTGGAGAGTCCATCACGCAGTTTTCGGCATATACGTTCTCGCAGCCACCCGAGATCTCACTTCCTATCACCACACCGCCATGACCGTCTTCCATCTTGCAGTTGCGGATGATGATGTTCTTGGAAGGCTGGTTCCAGAGACGACCGTCGTTGTTGCGACCGCTCTTGATAGCGATGCAGTCGTCGCCGGTATGGAACACGCAGTTCTGGATGAGAACGTTCTCGCAAGCCTCTGGGTCGCAACCGTCACCGTTAGGTCCTTCGTTCCATACATACACACCGTCTACCGTGATGTTCTTGGAGAGCAGTGGATGGATGACCCAGAAAGGCGAGTTGATCATCTTGACATCCTTGATAAGGATGCGCTCGCAGTGTACCATGTTGACCAACTGAGGACGCAAGCCATAGCCCATACCGAACTTACGCTCGTCGAAAGGCACACCGTCCTCTGCCATCTTCAGCAGTTTGCTGCGTGAGCCCAACTTCTGGCTCTCTTTGGTCACACCCTCCTTGTAACCGAAACGAGGATTGCCATTCCACTGCCAGAAGGTGTCGTTGTTGCCACCTCCATCGATGGTTCCCTTACCGGTAATGGCAATGTCGGTAGCCTTGTAGGCATAGATGCAGGGAGAGTAGTTCCAGCAAGCCAGACCTTCCCAAGAGGTACGTACCAGGGGATAGAGCTTTGGCTCGAAGGCAAAGTGAAGGGTGGCGCCTTCCTCAAGAACGAGGTTGACATGGCTCTTCAACTCAATGGCTCCTGTGTTCCAGGTACCCTTAGGGATGATCACCTTTCCGCCTCCCTTCTTGGAGACAAGAGAGATGACTCTGTTGATAGCCTTTTGGTTTTGTGCAGCCGTAGCTGTAGTCTTGGCACCAAAAGATGTGATAAGGAACTGGCGTTCGGCAATTTTTGGCAATTGGATGCTCTGCTCGATACGCTTGTACTCATTGTCGTCCCATCCTGCTGCAAAGGCGCAAGCTGGCAATAGGAGAGCGAGCAATAGTGTCTTTAAGTATCTCATAATTTGCTTTAAAATAGATAATGATTAATACTGTAGTTGTTATTTTCGCCACAAAGATAATGAATTTATTTGGTAATGGTTGCGTACACAATGTTAAAAAACTCATTTTCCTTCGAAAAAGCTTGGCGTTCTCAATAATAAAGTTTATATTTGCAGCATCTTTTACAAGATTTCAATTTTCTTTATTGAAATCATTATCACGAGGTTGGTGCATCCTGCACCAACCTCTTTTTGGTTCTATATTGAACTTTCGCAAGTTCAGAAGTTACGAATGGTTTCTTAATAATGACAAAGCATAGAGAGGCAGTATGGTAACATGCCTTGTAGCATTGTTGTCTTGATTGTCAATGTAATCGAAAGATCCAAAATTCTCAAGAGAACAACGGAAGGCTTCTGTGAGTTTTTTCTCTCTCATGAATAGCCAGAGACTCTTCATGCCGCCTTGCGTACCAGATTTGATTTCGATAGGGGTAATCTTCATGTTGTGAATTTCGAGATAGTCAATCTCTGCAACACTCTTACCCTTCTTTTCCCAATAGAACATCTTTTGTCGCTGGATGCATGGTTTGTTGCGCATAATCTCAAGTCCTGCAACCATTTCTGTAAGACCGCCTTTATTGACAAGCTCCTGGGGAGTGCCAGCTAATATAAGTTCTATGAGCTGTTGAGACAAGTCGCCTTCCAGCTGAAGTACCGCTAATAGCAGTCCTGGATCCAGGAATAGATTCTTCATACTCTTTTCGTCTGCTTCCGCATCCAGAGGAATGCCATTGCCTGAGGTTGCAACGACAGGAGTTACGATTCCTGATAGCGTCAACAGGCGGATGGCTTCTCTAATCTGTGAACTCTGATAGTCTGCTGATATTTGTTTGTAGGTCAACTTTTCTCCAGCCTGGTGGCAGATGCCACGCATCGTTGTTCGCAGTAAGTCTGGATTGACTCTCTTTTTATACTTACTGAAATCATCTTCGTATGTCAGTATGATGTCTTCCTGGATGTTTCTGCATCGGTTGAAATCGTGTGTCTTAATCCATGCAAGTACAGATTCCGGCATGCCTCCAACAAGCAGATAGGTACGAAAGTATTCCACGAGTTTGTCATGGAAGGCTTGTTCTATAGATAGGTTCCCGTATGCTTCATTTCGGAGTTGGATGAGGGCTTCTTCGTGGTTGGCATGCAGGAATTCATCAAAGGTCATTGGATACATGAAGAGAGAATGTATTCTTCCTACTCCGAAAGTTGGGAGTTCCTGAAGTGTAAATTCAAGAAGTGAACCAGCGGCAATGACATGTAGCTCTGGATAGTCTTCTTTGAAAAAGCGCAGTGCCATGATAGCTTCTGGGCATTCTTGTATTTCGTCCAAGAAGAGGAGCGTTTTGCCAGCTTCTATTGGAACATTGATATAACTGCTGATTTTTTTAGCAATCAATCGTACGTCAATATCACCTTGGAAGAAGGTTTTTATTGCCTTGTTGCGTTCAAAGTTTACTTCTGCGAAATACCTGAATTGTTTCCCGAAATTTTTGACTGCTGATGATTTCCCCACCTGTCGGGCACCACGAAGCAACAGTGGTTTTCGCATGGAATCTTCTTTCCATGCGGTGAGTTCTGAGTCTATATTTCTTGATATGTATTCTGTCATAATCGTAATCAATTGAATAACAGTCGCAAATGTAATGAAAATATTTAAATCCGAGAAATAATTAGCGTTAAAATACTCAAATCCGAGAAATAATTTATGGTAAAATACTCAAATCCGAGAAATAATCAGATAATGATGCTGCTGATATTATTGATTACTTCATCATAACTCCTTAATAAAACTCCTTCATAGAACCCTTCCTCTCCTCAGCCACTAATTGTTAAAAAATAGTGTGAAAGATAATAAAAAAGTCTTCTTGTTTGGTAGTTTTTGATAAAAGTACTATCTTTGCAGTGATTTTTAACATTCGTAACACAATAAAAACAAATAGCCTATAGATTAAGATTTCTACTTAAAGAAACTAAAGAGGTTAGAAAAATGAGAAAACTCGAAGAAATGACCGATGAGCAACTCGCCTTGGCCTATGTCGATGGCGACAATCGGGCATTCGATTTGTTACTGTCTCGCAACGAGGTGAAACTGTTCGGCTACATCATGTTTGTGGTTCACGACCAAGAGAAGGCGAATGATGTCTTTCAGGAGACATTCGTCAAGGTGGTTACCAAGCTGCAGCAGCGCCAGTATGTGCCCAATGGCAAATTCCTGTCATGGTGCATGCGCATAGCCCACAATGTGATGATGGACATGTATCGCGACAACAGATTGCAAAACATCGTGGAGACTCCCGATGACAATGATATGTCGAAGATAAGAGACGAATACGTGGTATTCGATAATGCGGAGAACACGATCGTGCGAGGACAGGTGATGTCGGATGTTAAGAAGATGGTCAACCTGCTGCCACCTACCCAGAGGGAGGTGGTGTATATGCGTTATTACCAGCAGTTGTCCTTCAAGGAAATCGCCGAACTTACGAATGTAAGCATCAACACCAGTCTTGGCAGAATGCGTTACGCACTCCTTAACCTACGTCGTATGGCTAAGGAGCACGATGTATTCTCGAATATTACAATGTTTTAAGACCGTGGATGGTGGCAAGAGGGTCTTTGCTCTTGAACACATAACTGCCACTCACCAGAATATCGGCACCAGCCTCTATCAGGCGGGGAGCCGTTTCTGCCTGCACGCCACCATCAATCTCTATCAGTGCTTTCGAGCCTGATGCCTTGATGAGTTGGCGCAGTCGTGCCAGTTTGACTATGGTGTTCTCAATGAATTTCTGTCCGCCGAAGCCAGGGTTCACGCTCATCAGCAGCACCATGTCCACATCGCAGATGATGTCTTCGAGCACGCAGACAGGAGTGGATGGGTTCAGGGTCACACCGGCTTTCATTCCTGCATCGTGTATCTGCTGTATGGTACGGTGGAGGTGGGTGCATGCCTCGTAGTGCACATTCATCATCATCGCGCCCGCCTTGGCAGTCTGCTCTATGTACTGCTCGGGGTGAACAATCATGAAATGCACGTCGAGAGGCTTGGTGCAAACCTTTGACACCGCCTCAATGACAGGAAATCCGAAAGAGATATTAGGCACGAAAACTCCGTCCATTACGTCGAGATGAAGCCAGTCGGCTTCGCTCTTGTTGATCATCTCTATGTCGCTTCTCAAGTCGATAAAGTTGGCTGACAACAGAGATGGGGATATGATTGGTTTCATTCTTTGTTCTTATTTTAGTTGAGGCAGAACGCCTCGTAACGTCCGTTCATTTTGATAGCGCGATAGGTATAGGCTATCTGTTTGATCATGTTGATAGTCTTTCTCGACGGTCTCATTTCATCAGAAGTAGAATATTGCTTCATAGGCATCTTTTTTTGTATGTTAAGTTCTTGCTTTTGTTAATATAACGACGCCTTTGTCACTTTATTATATTTCAGCAGAAGAATATTCTAAAAAAAACGCAAGCGGCTTCGATGCCCAACGCAATTGCTTTCGTTGCTCATCGAAGCCGCTTTCATCTGCCATCGAAGCCGCTTTCATTTTCTTCTTGCACAAAAAGACACCATGTGGAGAATCAACAGGAGCATAAAAAACATTCACAGACGAGCAAGGTGCTGCGTCTGTGAATGTCGTAGAGGTTGTCGTCCCTATGATAGGGGAGGAGGAAGTCTTGTTTATTTACTTACCTTTTTGATCTTTCCATTGGCATACTTGACGATGTAGATTTGTCCGCGTTGCATCTCCTTGCTGTTGATGCGACGGCCCAGACAGTCGTAAACTCCAGTTACTTGAAGACCTTGTGTAGTAGGAGTAGAGATACCTGTCGATGTAAACTGCAAATCAACACTATTGGATGGACTGCTTTCCCCAAAGCTTCCTGTGGCACTTACTGCATAGGTGTTGGTGCCATCCAATGGAGCAGGGTCAACATAGTCGGTCGTTGTACTGGTGGCAATCTTGATGCCGTTTCTGTACACGTTGTATCCGGTGATATTGTTGGAACCGCTGCCCAAGATTTCGAGGTTGTCAATCTGCCACCAGTAGCTCAACCCCATGTTGTCTGTATCATAGCAGTGGAATCGGATTTGCATTTCTGCTGACTGATATTCCGAGAGGTCGAGGGTAACCTTGGTATATTTGCCCGCAAGCGATACGTCCTGATCTGTGCAGGCATTGAATATAGGTGTCCATGACTTTCCGTTGTCCTTGCTTACCTCCACATTATAATATTGAGGTTTTGTGGGGGTTCTTCCAGCTGCTGTAGTACGAGAATAGAAGCTCAGCGTCTTGCCGTAAGCGAAGGTCTTAGATGTGAAATATTCATCTTGGTGAATATCATACAATGAGGAATACACCGTAGCAGCATAGCTTCCCTCGTATGGTCGATAGAAGCCCTTGTTAGGGGTACCTTTCTCCCATCTCCAACCACGATCGCCCGAAGTGGTGACAACCCAGCCATTGGGATTCTCTGTATTCTCGAAGTCATCGTAGAGGAGTGTCTCTCCAGCCGAAGCCGCAGTCCATGACAAATGGATGCCGTCGTCCTGTATGCTTCCTGTCAGTTGCGATGGAGCAGTAACGATGTTCGACAGCTGTGTAATTGTCAGTGTAGCCTCAGTGTTGGCAGTCTTCACTGTTATTGTAGCTGTTCTGTTTTGTGGTTCATTGTTCTCGCTGTTCGCAGTGAAGGTGACCTCTGCATTTCCTGTACCCTCGGTCTGGCTCACAGTGATCCATGCAGGAAGGTTCTCTAATGTCCAAGACTCGTCAGAGGAGATGGTTACTGTAGCCGAACTCTGTGCCCCACCTGCCAGGCTCATCTCTTTCTTGCTCAGCGAAAGATGGTTGGTAGATTCGTGGAGATAGAACGAGATGGTGCTTCCGCAAGTAGAAATGTCGCTGATGGCAAAAGGAGCTTCCTTGCCATTGCTATAGAAAGGTTTGGCGGTAGCATCGCCACCAAAAGCTGTTCTTCCACTCTCGGCACAGAAGAAAGCCTTTGTGATATCGCCATCCGATGTGGTGGTTCCGTTAGGACGGAAGATGTACTGTTCGTCGAGTCGGGTAGTGCCATTGTAGTTTACGTTGCCACCTGTGTAGGAAGGATTGATTCTGTAAACGAGAAGGCCAGAACCAGGAAGACTTTTATCGAAACCCTCTTGCTTACGATATTCCACAACGAAGTATTCGTCGCTTCCTACTGGCTTGATTTTGTAGGCAATGTTCTCTTTGCTGCTGCCACCAACGGGGTTCAGGGTGTAGGTACCAGCTGCAGAAATCTCAGGTATCTCGTCAATCCATTTGCAGTAGCGATACTTGGTGTAGGCTGTCATGTTTTGAGCTACGAGCTGATTGTCGGACATCAAGTCCCAAACTCCTACAGGGTTGAGACTTCCTGAAACATGATACAGGTCGTAGGTACCTAATGAGTGAGACATCTCATGGCAAAGAACTCCGGTATTGAGGGCGATGCCTTCGAAGTTCTCATAACCATTAGCCTCGTCGAAAACCATGATGTAGCCCACCAACTTCTTACCTTTTATATAGATAGCCTTTTCATCAGGCAAAGCCAAGTCCTTACGTTGTGGCCAGAGGATGCCTCGCTTGTTGCTCAGTTCCGATTGTCCGCTGAAGATGATGCACAGGTTGTCTATGTAGCCATCCTCATTCTTGTCTATATCGGTTGCGTCTGTCACATCGTTATCAATATAGTTAGCTATCTCTCTTACCAATGCCTGCATGCGTGCTTCACCCTCGGTGTCTGAGTTGTAGCCAGAGGGACGCAATGTGGCATCATACTTCTGGTAGTATGCTCTTTCGTAGCGTGTCTTGTAAGACACGATCTTGGTGTCAGTAGTAGCAGGATAGAAGGAACTCTTCCATTCCAGCTGGTTGTAGGAAGCCTGACGGAAATAGTTGTATACCGAGTTGTCGGTAGCATTGCTGCCGTTGAACAGGTTCTGATAGGTGTCTATCGTATGTTCAAAAATGTTGGCATCCTCGTCGGCAAAGCGCACAAAGCACACCGTGTTGCCAACGGTTCCTGTGTTCTTGTTGAATGCTCCTGCCTGGAAGGCAAAGAGGAGGCAAAGAATGGTTAGTGCTAAAGACTTCTTCATAGTCGTACTTGTTGGATTGAAAAAAGTGCCATACCCATGGTACGTTTCGCCCATGCGATGTGGCACTTTGTGAAATAAGAAATAATTAGAGAGCTACCTTGATGGCCTTGCCATTTACGCTGACGATATACAGGCCCTTTGCAGCCTGAACATGAGCATTGGCAGAGTTGGCATGGAAGCTGGCTACTACAGCACCACCCAAGTTGGCTACTGTTACAGCATCGCCCTGTGAAAGTCCAGAGATAGAAATCTCATTACCTGCTGTGCTTACCTTCACACCCTGAGCAGTTACAGCGTTGATGCCTGTAGAACCTTCTACCTTTGTGACGGTAGTCTTGTAGATGCTTGTGCCAGTAAACATGCTATATAAAGCAGAACTCATGGTTACATATACAGCTTCCTGTGCCGTAAGGAATGTAATTTTACCGTCAGCAACCGTGTAGTCGGTGCCTTCTGTCAGAGCAGTTTTGTCTGACTTGTAAACAGCAAATTGGGTGTTCAAAGTGGCACTTGTCTGTGATGAGAGGTCGAGTACATCTCCTACCTTGTAAGATTCTGCAATGACATAGTCATTCTGTGGTGCATAATTGAAAATCTTGGCAACGCTTGGAGCAGGGAGCGTAGCCAATGTGAAGTTATTCTTAGAGACGTTCAAATTCTTCATTTGGTTAGCTGGCAGTTTGATTTCTGTCAACTGGTTGCCTATCAGGAAAAGAGTTGCATTGCCTGCATCTTGAATACCTGAAGCGTCTATGCTTGTCAGCTTGTTGTAGTTAAAACTGAACCAAGGTTTAGATGCAGTGTTATTACCAATCTTAACAGAGTTAAGTTCCATGTTAAGGGCATATACAGATTTGATGGTTGGATTGGTGGATAAATCCAATTCGCCAGTAAATTTGTTCTGGCTGATTGTAAGATTCTGTAATGCCTGATTTTTGGTGATGTCTATTGCTGTCAGGAGATTATTGTTAATGACCAAAGTTGTCAATTTGGTACACTTGCTGATATCAATGCTTGTCAACTGATTTTTGTCGATGGTCAGCTTCTCCAACTCAGTGTTCTTTGTCAGGTCAATGGAAGTCAGTTTGTTGGTATTGGCAGTCAAATCTTTCAAGGCTGTAGCCTTAGTTACATCCAAAGACAATACTTGGGCACCATCTACTCTTGATGAACATTCAAAATAAACAATGTTGTCGCCATAGATTTTTACCTTTCCTTCACCTGATACGGTACCAGAGACGTCCACTTGATTCCAACCATCGAAAGCAGGAATCACTTCAGATGTGACTTTCTCTCCGTTACCCCAGTCTATCTGTACTGTTCCTTCAGTGGCCAGTCCGATGGTAAATGTTCTGGTGTTACCATCTACCTCTGCCTGCAATTCAATGGCAGGTTCTGTCTGTGCGAAGGCTGTCATTGTACTGATGACAGCCAACAAAAGTGTAAAGAATTTCTTCATACTTGTAGTGTTTTATGTTGATAAATATAAAAGTTTGCGGTCATTTATTTAATGACCTTCTTAATGTTGTTACCCTGCTTGACAATGTACAAGCCCTGCTTTTGGCCCTTCAAGGTATTGCCTACCTTAACGCCATCAATTGTATATACCTCCTGTGCGGTTGTACCTTGTGCCTGTATGTTGGCAATGCCTGTAGTCTCCTGCTTAGGAGTGGTCACCTTGATGCCGTGGATGTAAACTTCATGGGTGGTTGTATTTTGGAAATAAACGTAAACAGGTTTATCTGACTTGATGGTAATATTGTCGTTTCCGTTTGTCAAGGTCTCTAATCCTGTTTTGGTTGTATTGCCTGCTCCTGCAAATTTTTTAAATCCAATTAGGTAAGCTTGACGTACGCCATAATTAGTAAATGTAGTCTCTGGATTATCTGTGCTTAAAAGACGGCATGCAACTTGATTATCGCATGAAACATTCATGCTGAATGTAGAGCAAGAAGGTAGGCAAAGTGCTATACCGCCACCATTGGTAGCCCCAACAGCACTTGCTGCAGGTAAGATGATAGCTCCTTTCTTATAACCATCAGCACCCAACTCGCCGCCTTTTCCGTATCCAATCGCGTCTGGAACAACTGTAGTCGGAGGATATGTTGGCATTTGGTCTGCATAAACCATCTGGATGATTTTGCCTTCAGGGTCTACTTTGTAGTCTTCTTCATTGCAGCCACCGACATACTGGTCAACAATCTCCTGGCTGTTGAACCACAACCAGCCATTTTCGTCGACTACTGAAGCTGGGAAAAGATTGTACTCCTGTGCTTGAACTCCGATAGCGCTGAGTAA
>ERZ1026854.1313-NODE-1313-length-15965-cov-6.532998_pt1 | contig 15965 bp, 14 predicted proteins | sample MGYA00380157_ERZ1026854 | MGnify/ENA primary metagenome ERZ1026854 (study PRJEB33269, sample SAMEA4719793) | human gut metagenome | biome: human-associated habitat; feature: organic feature; material: feces | place: Cameroon | collected 2013-10 ...
ATGAGTCGGACAGGGGTTATCATCTGACCGCTTTACGATCTCGTTTTCAGCCGTTTATGGCACTTTCCGTCACAACAACGTGATTTCGGATAGACTGAATCTGAAGATTAAAGTGTAATAAATAAGTTAATATACTATATTGCACTTTAGATTATTGAGGGAGATGAAGGTCCCCAGAGAGATCAGAGAGGTCGAGCGCCCGACCAACACCATCGTCTACGCCTACGCCGACAAGAATGCCGTGATCAGATACGGGGTGAAGGAACGCATATACTGGAAGGAGGACGGCAGACAGAAGCAGAAGGATGGTCGGACCGTCGGATACATCCTCAACGGCACGTTCGTGCCGTTGCCTGAAGATATCATCCCTCCGATCTCCTATTCCGAATCGGATATGCTGTACTGGGGCCCGTATCAGCTTATCGTCAATCTCTCTCAAGACATCTGGGAGGACCTTCTGCGCGTCTACAACCCTGCCGATGCCGAGAAGATCTACTCTGTGGCGGTCCTGCGGACCGCCGACAACGGTCTGAAGGACTACGAATTGAAGGATGCTTACGACAACAGCTACCTCACCGTCCTGATTCCGGATGTGGCGCTTTCGAAGGATACCGTTGGAAGACTCCTCTACGATCTCGGTCGCACCTGCTCCAGAGTGACCAAGTTCATGGTCCTCCGCAGCACCCGCGTTCCTCACAACCATCTGGTCGCCATCGACGGGATGCTGAAATCCTATGAGAGCGAGAACTCGATCTTCTCCGACTATTCCAGAAAGGCCCGTATCAACGGAAGCAGAGACGTTTCAGTCATCATGGCCTATGATGTGGAGACCATGGAGCCTGTGTGCTCCACCGTATTCCCCGGCAATCTGAACGATGCGTCGGTTTTCAGGGAGTTCCTTGAGACCAACGGCATCGCCAAGGGAATCATAATCACAGACAAGGGGCTCAGATACAGCTCTGCGAAGAAGGTGTTCCTCGACAATCCCGATCTGCATTTCCTGATACCTTTGGAGAGAGATTCCGCAGTCATATCCGAATACCGCGTCCTCAGCACGGATATCACCCTGGCCAACCGCCCTGCCGTGGCCGGGCGGAAGATCAGGATGAACGACGGGCTGTACCTGTACGCGTTCAGGGACACCGATACGGCCTATATCGAAGAGAAGGTCTGGCTACAATCGCATCCCAACTACGATCCGTTGGAACTTTCCGAACTCCGGAAGGAGTTCGGTTCGATCGTATTCATCTCCGATCTCGATGCTCCGCCCGAGGTGATCTATGCATCATACGAGAAGAGATGGGAACTGGAGGTTCTGTTTCGCTTCTACAAGCACATACTCGATCTGGATGAAACCCGTGTGGAATCGGATCAATCGACCATCGGCACGGAGTTCGTGAACTTCCTTTCGATGATCATGCTCTGCAGACTCAGGAAAGCGTTCTATTCGGTCCCCGAACTATGCGGGAAACCGTTCAAGGCGAACATGAAGCTTCTTCGCAAAGGCATCATGATGAGGGAATCGCAGGATTCCGAATGGAAGCCTAAGAGACTCACGTCGAAGCAGGAGAAGGCATTCATTGACCTCGGCATCATAGAGGCTCCGAAATACGAGCCGAAGAAGCGTGGCAGACTGAAGGGAAGCAAGAACAAGCCTAAAGTGCAATGAGTTCGGAAATCGTTAATCCATTGAAGAACGAAGAGTTGCCCCTTCCATTCAACCATTTGGATCGTATAATTGACGTTTCTACCTTAAATCCTGAAGAACCTGAAAAGTCAAAAGAAGGGTTGATTGAGGGGGTTCTGAATAGTCTCCAGATTTGTATTTGAACGATGCCCCCGTACGCAGTATGACAGCACAGCATCGGTTTCGTATATCTGATTCTACCAACTCGGACGTCACCTAGCTGGGTAATCTTTAAATGGTAGTAGCAGATGGGGAAAAAAGGTGGGCTTGTGGCTTAGCCAGGATATAGCGCTGGCCTTCTAAGCCAGACGCCCCGGGTTCGAATCCCGGCGGGCCCGCCAGGGATGCAATGCCCCTCGAGGGATGACATCCAAGGAAGGTAGGATCATGAAGAGAGGCTCACGCGCCTGGAAGAAACGCGGTAACCAGCGTTGGAAATGGCGCAAGAAGAAAATGAGGAGAAGAAAGAGAGCAGCAAAGATGCGCAAGAAGTGATTGCAGCTCGCAATTCACGCTCAAGGGGGTATAGGCTAACCTGGCAGACTGGTGGGCTCCAGTTATTGAGAGTGATTGAAAATGGGTTTGCTGACAGTTGATGATTAACTGGAGCGATGACTCATTGATTCAACCGGGGTCGCTCCCCGGTAGTGGAAACCCGCTGACGAGGGTTCAAATCCCTCTGCCCCCACCTTGCGCACTTTACTGATCTTCCGGCACTTCGGTGCCGAGACAACCTTTTCCACTCTTCTACTTCTTTCATTCGAGCGATTATGTGTCGCTCATGTCTTCTGCAAAAAGATAGAATGTCGTGACCGTCCGGCCGATCCATGATCGGCGCGGGCGGCCACCGGAACGTGTTTCGTTTCAGTTCTTGAAGCTGTGGATCGGAGCAGGTATCCTTCCGCCCCTGTTCACGAAGTCGGCGCAGCCGTACCTGTTGACAGGCATGATTCCGGCGTCTCCGAGGAGACCTCCGAACTGAACGGTGTCTCCGACGGTCTTCCCGATGACGGGGATGACCCTGACGGCAGTGGTCTTCTGGTTGATCATCCCGATCGCCATCTCGTCGGCGATTATGCCGGCGATCGTAGTGGCGGGGACATCTCCCGGAATGGCGATCATATCGAGTCCGACGGAGCAGACGCATGTCATGGCTTCGAGCTTCTCGAGGGAGAGGGCGCCGATCGCCGCGGCTTCCGCCATGGAGCTGTCCTCGGTGACGGGGATGAAGGCACCGCTGAGCCCTCCGACGTAGGAGGATGCCATGACGCCGCCCTTCTTGACCTGGTCGTTGAGGATGGCCAGCGCAGCGGTGGTTCCCGGTGCTCCGGCGTATTCCATCCCCATCTCGTGGATGATGTCCGCGATGCTGTCTCCTACGGCGGGCGTCGGGGCGAGGGAGAGGTCCACGATGCCGAACGGGGCGTTCAACCTCTTGGAGGCCTCCTTAGCGAACAGCTGCCCCACACGGGTGACCTTGAACGCGGTCTTCTTGATGGTCTCGCAGAGGACCTCGAAGCTCTCTCCGCGTACCTTGGTCAGAGCCTCCCTGACGACTCCCGGGCCGCTGACTCCGACGTTGATGACGCAGTCCGCCTCGGTGACTCCGTGGAACGCTCCCGCCATGAACGGGTTGTCGTCCGGAGGGTTGCAGAACACCACGAGCTTGGCGCATCCGATGGAGTCGCGCTCCTTGGTGGCCTCTGCGGCCTTGACGACGATGTCGCCCATGAGCCTGACGGCATCCATGTTGATACCTGTCCTGGTGGATCCCAGGCTGATCGACGAGCAGACGCACTCGGTGCGGGCGAGGGCCTCGGGGATGGACTCGATGAGCATCCTGTCCGCAGGCGTCATGCCCTTCTGGACCAGGGCGGAGTATCCGCCGATGAAGTTGACTCCGATCTCGCGCCCGGCCCTGTCGAGGGTCTCGGCGATCCTCACGAAGTCCTCGGGGCTTCTGCAGGCCGCTCCTCCGACGATGGCGATGGGTGTGACGGAGACCCTCTTGTTGATGACGGGCACCCCGTATTCCACGCCGAGTTCGTTGCCGACCTTCACGAGGTTACCGGCGAGTCTGACGATCTTGTCGTGGATCTTCCTGCACAGGGCGTCCAGGTCGGGATCGATGCAGTCGAGGAGGCTGACCCCCATCGTGATCGTCCTGACATCCAGGTTCTCATGGGAGACCATCTCGTAGGTCTCGAAGACCTCTCTAAGCTCTACCATGATCTCAGATCCTGTGCATCATCTCGAAGATGTCCTCGTGGGTCGCCTTGATGATGCAGCCCACTTTCTTGCCGACCTCCTCGAGACCCTCGTTGAGCTTGTCGAAGCCGTGCTGGTAGGCCGAGGTGTCGACGATCAGGATCATGTTGATGTAGTCCTGGACGGTGGTCTGCTTGATATCCAGGATGTTGATGTTGTTGTCGGCGAAGTAGTTGCAAACCGCCGCGATGATTCCGACATGGTCCTTCCCGACGAGTGTCACGATAGTTCTGCTCATGCTCTCTCCTCTTGTTTCATAAGTGCGTATTCCATGGAGTCTACCAGGGCGATAAGACTCGCCTCTATGACGTTGACGGACACCCCGACGGTCGTCCAGCTGTGCTCCCCGTCCGTCGAGCGGATGAGGACCCTGACGCTGGCTGCCGTGGCCGATTTCTCGTCCAGGACGCGTACCTTGTAGTCTGTAAGTCTGATTCTTCTGAGCTCCGGGTAGAAGCTCTCCAGGGCCTTCCTGATGGCGTTGTCCAGAGCGTTGACCGGACCGTTGCCGTCCGCGGCCGTGTGCTCTATGTCGCCGTCGACCCCTCTGACCTTCACGCTGGCCTCGGAGTCCATGCCGGATCCGCGGCTGTCCATGAAGATCCTGAACGCATCCACGCTGAACCTCTCCACGAGGTCTCCGCGGAGCCTTCTGACGAGGAGCTCAAAGCTCGCATCCGCGCCTTCGAACTCGTATCCCTTGGATTCCATCTCCTTGATGAAACGGGTGATCTCCGGGCTGTCGCTTCCGGCCTCGAGCCCCAGCTCCTTCAGCTTCTCCGATATGCTGGCCCTGCCGGCCATGTCGGAGACGAGGATCCTCCGGGAGTTCCCGACCGTTTCGGGACCCACGTGCTCGTAGGTCTTCGGATCCTTCACCAGGGCGGATACGTGCATCCCGCCCTTGTGGGCGAACGCCCTGTATCCGACGAAGGGCATCCCGGGGGACGGGGCCATGTTGGCGATCTCCCCTATGGATATGGAGAGTCCGGTGAGTCCGGTCAGGTCTATCCCGCCGATGTCCATGCCGCATTTCAGCGACAGGTCGGGCAGCACCGTGCAGAGATTGGCGTTGCCGCATCTCTCGCCCATGCCGTTCACGGTCCCCTGGACCATGGTGCATCCAGCATCCACGGCAGCGAGCGAGTTGGCCGTCGCAAGATCGGAGTCGTTGTGGCAGTGTATGCCCACGGGGATCTCGAGCGACGACAGCGCATCGGAGCATGCGGCGACTATCCTGCCGGGGAGCATGCCTCCGTTGGTGTCGCACAGGACGGCCCATTCGGCTCCTCCGCGCTCGGCGGCCCTGATGGCGGCGATGGCGTAGTCGCGGTTCGAGACGTATCCGTCGAAGAAGTGCTCCGCGTCGAACATGACGCGCTTCCCCTTCGAGACGAGGAACGATACGCTATCCTCGATGAGGGTCAGATTGTCCTCGGGGGATATGCCCAGGGCCTCCCTCGCCTGGAAGTCCCATGATTTGCCGAATATGCAGCACCACTCGGCGGGACAGGCGGCGAGGTTGCGGAGGTTCGTATCGTCCTCCGGCCTGGTGCCCGATCTGCGGGTGCTGCCGAAGGCCGTCAGCGATGTGCGCTTCAGGTCCAGATCCGCCGCTTTCGCGAAGAACTCGTCGTCGCGGGGGTTGGATCCGGGCCATCCTCCTTCGACGAAGTCCATCCCGAAGGCATCCAGCCTTCTCAGGATGTCGAGCTTGTCATCGCAGGAGAACGATATCCCCTCACACTGCGCTCCGTCGCGCAGCGTGGTGTCGTAAGAGTATATCCTGCTCATCTCGTCTTTTTCCTCTCGTCCATTATGGCGATGAGGTCGCTGAGGATCGCGGAAGCCGTCTCGATCCTGCCCGCTCCCCTTCCGGACACGGTCACGGGTCCGGCCAGGTCGGAGTCGATCTGGGCGGTGTTCAGGGTTCCGCTGATGCTCAGGGGGTGTCCCTTGGGAATCAGCCTCGGGCCGACCTCCAGCTTCGTCTCGGAGACCTCTCCGATCAGCCTGATGACCATGTTGCGGCCGGCAGCGAGCATGACGGCGTCCTCGGTGATCGACGAGATGCCGGTGATCCTCACGTCGTTGAACTTGACGTTCCTTCCGAATATCGAATTGGCGAGGATCACAACCTTGCAGGCGCTGTCGTATCCTTCGATGTCGTTGGTGGGATCCGTCTCGGCGTAGCCGAGCTGCTGGGCCTCCTTGAGGGCCTGCTCGAACGGCTGGCCCTTGTCCATCTTGCTCAGGATGTAGTTGCAGGTCCCGTTGAAGATCCCGCGGACCGATGTGATGTGCTCTCCGATGAGGTTCTCATGGCAGAGGTTGATGATGGGCATGGCGCCGCCGACGGAGCCCTCGTATCTGAACAGGCAGTCGTTCTTCTCGGCGAGTCCCATGAGCTCTGCGAACTTCAGGGCTAGGGGGCCCTTGTTGACGGTGATGACATCCTTGCCGGAGCCCAGGGCCTCCGTGATGTTGAGGAGTCCTGCTCCTCCCGTCTTGACGTCCGTGGGGCTGACCTCGACGAGGAGGTCGTAATCGATGCTCTTCAGGACCTCCACCGAGTCGGTGTACTCGTTGGGTCCGACGCGGCGGTCGTTCTTCTTCGTCTCGACGAGTGCGAGGGGATCGAACCCCTTCGGGTCGTAGGCGTACGTCTTGGAGTCCATGGCTCCGACGACGGTCACGGGCTCGCCAAATCTGTCCGTGAGGAACTGGCGGCGCATGCTCAGGACCTCGCAGAAGCCCTGGCCGATGGTTCCGAATCCGCAGATGAAGACCCTCATCTCAGACACCCCTCACATATGTGATCCCGGCCTTCCTGCATTCCGTATCCATGAACTCGTCCAGCTTGTCCAGGTCCTCCTGGCTCTTCGTCTTGACCGAGATCATGCCTGTGCGCTTGGAGAAGTCCGAGGCCTTGGACGAGTATCTGACGTCGACGCCGTCCAGGTCCGCTATGGTATAGGCCTTGTTGAGAAGACCCTCGATGTATCTGGCATCTATGTCGCCGATGAGCATGTAGTCCATGGTGTACGTCTCGTGGGCCGATCCGATCTTCGAGATGATGATGTCCTTGGACTTCCAGATCTGCTTGAGGCGTTCCAGCTGCTCCTCCTCGATCTCGAATGTGATGTTGATGCAGATACGGTGGTTTACGATCCTCTCGCGGTTGTGGACCACACCAAGGATGTTCCCGTCCACTACAGATATAGGCTCCAGGGAGCCTACGAGCTGTCCCGGGAGGTCTTTGACGTACAGTTCGGCGTTTACCAGCATGCGCGCGCCTCTTTATAGGTGGGGGGAAGGGGACGTGCTATATAAGAGCAGACGACGCGGATCGGACGACCGCGGAAACGGAATGTGAGGAGAAGCGCCGAGAGGGAGATTTGAACTCCCGAGGGAAAGTTCCCACGAGCTTTCCAGGCTCGCGCCTTACCGGGCTGGGCCATCTCGGCTTGTAGGACGGGGGATTCCGTTCCCCATTATAAACCTATCTTCGGATTTCGCCCCAGCCAATCAATATCGCGCCTGAAGTCGACGAGGTGTCTGCGGATCCTTCTGGCTTCGGCGAGCGCCTCCGTATCGAAGTCGAAAGGCACGACGCACTCCTTCTGCCCGCATGATGCGATCTCGTTGCCCAGCGGGTCGAACGCCTTGGAACCGCCTGCCATCTCGAGTCCGTGCATCGGGCCGACGTTGTTCACGAATGCCAGGTATGTCACGTTCTCCAATGCTCTCGCCGGCAGTATCCTCTCGAAGAACGGAGCGGAGGGCACGGCCGCAGCGGATACGCAGATGTTCACATCCGCCATGTTCAGAGAGCATGCGTGGAGCACTTCCGGGAAGTAGATGTCGTAGCAGATCGAGAGTCCGAACCTTATCCCGTGGTAGGATGCCACCACGGGTCTGTGCCCGGCGACGTACCCGTCTTCCGAATAGATCCCGAATCTGGCGAGATGGGTCTTGTCGTAGAACGAGTCTCCGTCGGGGGAGAGGAACGCGATGCTGTTCGCGATCCCTTTCGGAGTCTTCATCGGTGTTCCGATCGCAACGGCCTTGTCGTACTTGCGACAGAGGTTCGAGATGTCGGAGATCCCTGCGGATATCCGCCCGAACATGTCGGAGACGTCGGCGCCGTAGCCGGTCAGGAAGCATTCCGGGAACACGAGCACATCGGAACCAGTCGATGTGATCATGTCTGTGACGACCTGGATGTTGTACTCCGGGTCCCCCATCGCGGGGCGTATCTGGCACAGTGCGATTTCGACGTGCATATGATGTCACCGGGTTGGGAAGATAAATAGCTGAGGGAAGACACACTTAAATCCGCGCTTCCGGATTACCAGCCAGCATGACAGTAAAGATTCCGCAGATCACCAGAGAGGATGTGGATGACCTCGTCGGATTCATCAGGAGCACCGTCGAGAGCATCGGTTGCAAAGGCGTCGTGGTGGGTCTGAGCGGAGGCATCGACTCCGCCACCGTCACCAAGCTCTGCGTGGACGCGCTGGGTCCTGACAAGGTGCTCAACGTGTTCATGCCGTCCAGGGTCACGCCCGCCGAGGATTACAAGACCACGTCCGAGCTGTGCTCCATGTGGGGCACCGAATACAAAGTGGTCGATATCCAGCCCGCGGTCGATGCGCTCATGGCCGTTCTGCTATCGGGCAGGGAGACGCCTCTCGAGAGAGGCAACATCTCCGCCAGGTGCAGGATGATCGTCCTGTACAATCTCGCCAAGAAGAGGGACTACGTCGTCATGGGCACCTCGAATCAGAGCGAGATGATGATGGGCTACTTCACCAAGTTCGGTGACGGGGCCTGCGATATCACGCCTATGGCGAACCTGTACAAGACCGAGGTCCGTCAGATGGCCCGCCTGATCGGGGTTCCCGAGCCGATAATCGCCAAACCCCCGTCCGCAGGACTGTGGGAGGGTCAGACGGACGAGTCCGAGATGGGCATCAAGTACGAGGACCTCGACGGCATCCTGTACGACCTGGAGCAGGATCGCTCCGATTCGCAGATCGCTGCCGATACGGGACTCCCCATCAGCGAGATCGTCAGGATCAGGACCCAGGTCCAATCCATGGAGCACAAGAGGCTCCCGGCCATCCGTCCCAGCGATTTCTGATCTAAACACGGTCCGGGCTGTCCGCCCGGGCCGCATTCCTATCGTGCGTCGGGCGGCTGCTGCATCCTGCCCTGATCCCATCTTTCTCGTCGATTTCTTTCCATTTCGGTAAGATTTCCATCCGAATCGCATTCACCTGTCCGAAGTCAAAGAAATTGATACAAAAAATATAAATATGTAATAATGATGCCAAGTCTTGTTGCTCCTGTAGTGTAGCGGCCAATCATGAAGCCCTCTCGAGGCTTCGACACGGGTTCAAATCCCGTCGGGAGCACTCATTCCTCTACACCAGTCCCGCAAGGGTGGTTTCTCAGTTTCCCTTCGATATGTTGTTAGTATCGCGTCTCCGTTTCAGAGTCGCATCGTTGTTCGACTGCTCGAAGCCGTCTTGAAAATGAAGAACGGGCAGGGCATCGCCCCACCCCTGGGTTTCAATGGTTTCAGAACGGGAGTATCTCTTCCTCGTACTGCTCTGCCAGGACCTCCGCGAATGCGGTGTACATGGCCGAGAGTCCGCAGAAGACTCCGATGACCCCTGCCACGTTGGTGATCGCCCCTATGCCGGTGAAATCCGCCACGGCGAGGACGAAGAAGGTCAGGGTCAGCGTCAGGAACACTATCTTGGTCGCAATGCGGCCTCTGAGCGTTCCTATGAAGAGGAACAGCGTAAGGATGCCCCACAGAAGGCAGAACACGCCCATGGTGTCTCCGCCGGATCCCATGCCTGTGAGATCCGTCTTGATCCCCACGAGGGCGAGCCAGAATATCCCGTAGAGGGTGAAGGCCACGGTTCCGAAGGTGTTCCCGTTCCTGTATTCCAGGATGCCCGCGATCACTTGAGCTATTCCTCCGCAGAAGATCCCCATCATGAGGGTCACACCATCCAACGGGGTCACGCCTGCGTTGTGCAACGACAGCAGAACCGTCGTCATTCCGAATCCCAGGAGCCCGAGCGGGGCCGGATTCGCTTTCTTGGTCGGCTTTTGATATTCGTCGGCCATGCGTTCGAATCAGGGGTTTCGTATATAACATCGTCGAATGTCGAAGACGTTTATCGTCGAATAGGTTTCGTCCGACCCGCCCCTTTCCGGAGCGGGCCGGTGGATATCATGCGGATGATGCGGAGGCCGAACCCACGGGCGTCGGCGTGCTCCAGCAGTCGTATCTCAGCAGCATCGCGGCCGCTATGATGACGATGACCGATCCGATGTTGTGGACGAGGGCACCGGCGACAGGCCCCATGATCCCCATGACCGCCAGAATCATGGCGCACGAGTTGAGGATGAGGGAGAACGCGATCCCGGTCTTGATGGTCAGGAGGGTCCTTCTGCTCATGCGGATCACGCCGTCGAGCTTCCCTATATCGTCGTCGAGGAATACGATGTCGGAGGAGTCCCTCGCGAATCCGCTCCCCATGGCCCCCATGGATATCCCCACGTCGGCCAGCTTGAGGGAGGGGGCATCGTTGAGCCTGTCACCGACCATGCATGTCGGGTGCTCCTTCTTCACGATCTCCACGGTCCTGAGCTTGTCCTCGGGGAGGCACTCCCAGACGACGTCGTTCATCCCGAGGGATGACGAGACCCTCTTCGCGACGGGCTCGGAGTCCCCTGTCAGCATTATGGTCTGGAGTCCGAGGTCCTGGAGGTTCCTGACGGCTCTCTTGGAACCGGACTTGACGGTATCAGATACGACAGCGAAGCCCGCCGTCCTTCCGTCGATCCCGGCGTAGACGACGGTGAAGCCGTCCCGTTCCTTCATCGAACCCTTCGACAGCGCGGCATCCAGGCCTTCCGGGCATACCTCCCTCAGGTATCTGGGGTTGCCTGCGAAGACCCTCCTGCCTTCCACGATGCCTTCGACGCCCTGCCCGGGCCTGTAGACGAAATCCTCCACACGGGAGCTTCCTCCGATAGCGGCGATGGCCTTTCCGAGAGGGTGCTCGGAGAGGGATTCCAGAGAGGATACGAGCCTGGAGAGGTCCTCTGCATCGACATCGGACGTGGATTCGAATCCGACGCATGCCATGGATCCGGTGGTGAGCGTGCCCGTCTTGTCCATGAGGACGATATCGGTACGGGCGAGATCCTCGAGCGCATTCCCGTTCTTCACCAGGACGCCCCTCTTGGAGAGGTTCCCTGCGGCGGCCATGATAGCGGTCGGCGTGGCGAGGATCAGGGCGCAGGGGCAGAAGACCACGAGCACCGTGACGGCGCGGTACGCATCGCCGGTAACGGCGAGGGTGAGGATGGCGACGCTGAGGGCTATCGCCACTATGTACACGGCCCATCTGTCCGCCGTGCGGACGATCCTGGACCTGTTGGCGCTGGCGAGCTCCAGCATCCTGGCCATGCGGGCCGCTGTGGCATCGGCGCCAACGCGGTCGATCTCCACGTCCATCGATCCGTAGAGATTGGTGGTTCCCGATGAGACACGGTCCCCGACGGACACGTCCACGGGTACGGACTCCCCGGTGAGCATCGAGGTGTCTACGGACGAGTTGCCGCTTCTGACGATCCCGTCCACGGGGATGGTCTCCCCGGGTGCGATCCTGACGATGTCTCCGAGCTTCACCTTGTCGATCGGTACCATGCCGGTCTCTGCTCCGGAGACGACGCGGGCCAGCTTCGGGGTGAGATTCTCCAGCTTCATCAGCTGGGCGTTGGCCCTTCCCACCGTGGCCTTCTCGAGGAATGCTCCGATCTGCATGATGACGGAGATCTCGGCCGCCGCCTCGTATTCGCCTATGAGATTCGCGGCGACTATCGCTATCGCGACGAGGACATCCGCGGTGATGTCGTGGTCCTCCAGGACCCCGAGGATCGCTCCGAATATGATCGGGGTCCCGCAGATGAGGATAGCGACGTAGAACAGGGCCTCCGCCCACTCGAAGATCAATCCGAGCGCTGTGCAGATAAGACCCGTTACGATTGCTGCGAAGAGCAGGGGCTGCTCCTCGATGGTGTTTCTGACGATCGACATTCTATACCTTCGTGATACCGTAGGGGGGTATACTATATAATACCCCCTGGGGGTATGAACGAAGGCCGTCAGATCTTCGAGAACTGCTGTATGACCTTGGTGAACTCGGCGATAGTCTTCTCGGCGTCGCCGTGCTCGATGCCGTCCTTGACGCAATGGTGGATGTGCCCCTCCATCACGATCTGACCGACCTTGTGGACGGCGCTCTTGACCGCATTGATCTGGACGAGGATATCCTCGCAGGGGACATCCTCGTCGATCATCCTGTCGATGGCCGAGATCTGCCCCTGTATCTTCTTGAGACGCCGGTGGAGGTTCTCGGAGTCCATGCATTGCTTCATGGACTCCGGGACCCCTTATGGTTTAATAAAATGATGCGACCCGGTCATACCGCGGTCTTGACGCTCTTCTTATTGGCCATAAGGGAGGCGACCACGGTTATGAGCAGGATGCCCACGATGACTCCGAGGGAGAGCATGATGGGGATCTCCACGAATTCGTGGATCAGCAGCTTCACAGCGACGAACGTCAGGATGGCTCCGAGACCGTACTTGAGGTAGACCAGGGAGTTCATTCCGCCCTTGATCACGAAGAACAGCGACCTCAGCCCCATGACTGCGAAGATGTTCGAGGTGTAGATGACCATGGTGTCGGTGGAGATCGCCAGGACGGCGGGTATGGAGTCCAGGGCGAACACGATGTCGGTCAGCTCGATGACGATGATGCACAGGAGGATGGCTGTCATGACGCGCTTCCCGTCCACCTTGGCGATGAGCTTCCCATCCGCTTCGGTGTCATCCACGTAGTCGAAGTGCTGCTTCATGAAGCGGGCGATGCCGTTCTCCTTCTCCTTCCCGTCATCCTTCTCGAGCAGGGTCTTGAGGGCCACGGCGAGCAGGATGATCCCGAAGACGTAGAGCAGCCAGTCGAACATGTTGAGCAGCTCGACTCCGGCGAAGATGAAGATTGCACGGAACACGACGGCTCCGATGACGCCGTAGAACAGGGCCTTGTGCTGGTCCTCGTCGCGTATCCCGAAGTATGCGAAGATGATGATGAACACGAACAGGTTGTCCATGCTCATCGACTCCTCGATGGCATAGGCGGTGAAGTACTCCAGCGTGAGGGTGCCGTCTCCGGTCACGAAGAACAGGAGAACTCCGAATGCGAGCGCGACGCCCACCCAGAGAGCGGTCTGCGCAAGAGCCGTCCTCATAGGGATGTGGTGGGCCTTCCTGTTCATGATCAGGTCGGCGGACAACAGGACTATGACGATCGCGGCGAACACGAACCATAGATCCGATTCTTGCATGCGCTCGCATCCTCATCTCATATAAAGGGGATTGGGAGAAGAGGTTTCGTTGTTCCGTTATTTCAGTGGACGTGAGGAAACATCAGCGTGACCATGAGTATGATCACGATTCCAGCCAAGAGGAGTCCGAAGGACGTTATGTCCTGCTTCTTCCTGTGGAAGGCCTCGGGGAGCATGTCGCACAGGGCCACGTACATGAACGTCCCCGCCGCGAAGGCCATCGGGATGCCGGCCATGCCTTCGATATCCGACATCCCGTTCAGCAGCGCGAAGAACAGCATACCGGCGACGGGTGTCACAAGTCCGAAAGCCAGGAGGTACCTCATGGACTTCTTCTTGGGGATGTCCGTGACGAGCATCATAGAGGACAGGGAGAACAGCACCACGAACTTGTGGATGCACATCCCGACGGTGGTCATCAGCGCGATGGCGTCTCCGGCGAGGAATGTGGAGGCCAGGGCCAACCCGTCGCATGCCGCATGGATCGAGAGTCCGATCATCGATGAGAACGATGTGATCCTGTGGCTGTGGAAGTCCTGTCCGCACTCGTATCCGCATCCGTTCATATGGCGGTGCTTCAGCCATGTCTCCACGGCCATTATGAGAAGGAATCCGGCGAGGATGGCCATCATGGCGTTGTGGGTGTCCACCCCGCCGTGCTCGCATTCTTCCAGGGCCTCCGGGAGGAGAAGGAGGAACAGCAGTCCTATGAAGATCCCGGCGCTCAGCGCGACCAGGAGGTGGATCTGCCTGTCGGAGAGCGTCCTGACGCGCGGAAGGTACGCGCCTATCATCGATATAGCGAGGATCCCGAGCGAATAGATCAGGAAGTTCAGAGCAGTGTCCATGCGCTTACCGTCAATCTATTGATATTAATAATTTGCCGATTGATTAATAATTTATAGGCCCCGGACCTTGCCTTTGTTATTAGGATGGTACCATGACCATTGTGAGCGTCTCCCTCAACAACGACAATCTGGAGGCATTGGATAGCATCCAGGCCGCGTACGGCCTGAACGGAAGGTCCGAGGCGGTCCGCGCTTCGATCAATGCGGCTTTGAAGGACATCAGGGAGCTGGAATCCCTGGACGGGGACGTCGAAGGGGTCCTCATAATCGTAAGGGGGAACCACGAGGACCCGTGGATGATGAGGATTCAGGGGACCTACGCTCCGCACATCAAGACGCAGCTCCACTCGCATTTGAAGAATCACAAGTGCCTCGAGGTGATGGTCCTCTCCTGCGACGGCGATGTTCTCTCCAGGATGCTGAGGGACATACAGTCCGAAGGCAAGGCGGATTACGTCAAGTTCGTCCGCGGGTGAGCGCGTGCGCACCCATCTAGTCGTGTATAAATACTGAAACAGCCTAACGATGAGACGGATGGGATTGCGGAATGGGTGGAATCACTCAAGACAGCGGAAGCTCTCGCAAGAGCTTCAGAGGTCGTATTCCGATAAACGCTTCGGATGCGACGAGAACGATCAAGCAGAAGATCAGCCAGTTCAGCGAGGAACTCTCGCACAAGGCGGAGAGCATGAAGAGGTCTTCGTCTCTGCAGAGGAACGGCAGGGAGACGTCCGTCTATACCAAGGGCGTCCGTCAGCTGAACGACCATGGCTTCGAGACATTCAACATAGAGGACTGCGGAGAGATCTTCATCTCCAAGGTGTCCAACAACGCACTGTTCAACGACGGGGAGCCCGTCCTCGTCAGGGCCACCGACGGGAACTACGTCGGAAGGGTCGACCCCTTCAAGGCCCAGGTCGCCGCAGATCAGCCTGCGCAGGCGGCCGTTTCGGAGATGAAGCTCTTCCAGAACGTCCCCAGGGCGTCCTCGGTGGAGAAGCAGTTCTCCGGCGTCGTCGGAGTCGTCACCTCCGACGGAACCGTGGCGGTCAAGCCCGTAGACAACGGATTCCTCAACAAGATGGCCCGCCCTGCGAAGGCGGACGAAGCGGTCGAAGAGGAGCCCGCCGAGATCGTCGAGGAGGCTTCTGTTGCGGAGCCCGCCCCCGAGCACGACATGTCCGATCTGATGAGCAGGATGGTCAGGCCCTCCCGTCAGACCGTGGAGGCTCTCGCAGAGGAGGTCGTCGAAGAGGCCCCTACGATCGAGGAGGCTCCCGTCATAGAGGAGACCTCTGTGATCGAGGAGGCCCCTGTCATGGAATCCGTTATCGAGGAGATTCCTGCGGAGGAGATCGTTGCCGAGGCTCCTGCAGAGGAGCCGGTCAAGGAGCACGTGGAGTTCTTCATCGACACCGAAGAGGTGCCCGTCGAGATCGTCGAGGAGGCCGAGGCCGAGGATACCGGAGCCATCGAGACTGATGATTATTCATGGGTGGAGTTCAACGAGGGCGAGCCTGCAGAGGCCGCCGTCGCCGAGCCCTTCATCGAGGCGGCTCCTGCAGAAGTGGCGGTCGAAGAGGTCGTCGAGGCTCCCGTCGTGGAGACAGTCGAGACGGTCGTCGCCGATCCTGCCACGGGATTCGTCGAGGCTCCTGCAGAGGAGGTCGTCGAGGCTCCTGCAGAGGAGGTCGTCGAGGCTCCTGCAGAGGAGGTCGTCGA
>ERZ1026854.1318-NODE-1318-length-15921-cov-7.929661_pt1 | contig 15921 bp, 10 predicted proteins | sample MGYA00380157_ERZ1026854 | MGnify/ENA primary metagenome ERZ1026854 (study PRJEB33269, sample SAMEA4719793) | human gut metagenome | biome: human-associated habitat; feature: organic feature; material: feces | place: Cameroon | collected 2013-10 ...
CTGCTGGACATGGGCGGAGAATGTGGAACGACCGAGGGAGATTTCTTTGATGCACAATTAGCCGAGCGGCCACGCACAAAAAGCAGGAAAAAAACTGCGCCGCTGTATTGGAGCGTATTTTCGGCAGCGCTGGCATGTGCAGACTGGAATTACCTTTGTGAATCGGCAGGCAGGCAGCTTGCAGGCGGAACGTGGGATGCCCTGCTCACCCTGCCTTCGGATGACGCCGGAATAGCACAGGAATGGGCAGCAGCGCTGGACGCACTGGAAAAGTGCGGCGCTGTCACCCGCCCGGAGACCGGAAGCCTGCGCTTTCAGGCCGCATTCCCGGCCATGGCAGAGCTTTTGAAGAGCAGCGGCCGCGTGCTGGAAGCTGCACTGTATTATGCCGCTCTGGGCAGCTGCCGCTTCCACGACGTGGAGCTGGGCTGTTCGTTCCAGACCAGTTCCAATGGCGAAGAGCGCCCCCGCGAGGTGGACGTGATTGCATGCAGCGGAAAGACTGCGTATTTTATCAGCTGCAAAATGGGTGGATTTTTGCAAAAAAACGGCAAACTGGATGCCAAGAAATATCAGTTCGTGCTGGACGAGATCGATACCGCCGCGTCCCTCTTTGCAGAGGGTGCCCGGGTAGTGCCTGTTCTGGCCGCTCCCCACATCCCGATGCAGAACGCCAAAGGGAACGCCAGCGATGCCTTTCTCCGCGCCCAGAAAAGCGGAGTCATTCTGCTGGGCACAGAGGATTTCCAGAACGCTCAGGCCCTCCTGCAGGCTCTGATCCGCCTTGCAGGCGGGGAAGAGGCAGAGGAGTAACAACCGCCCGGAATACGGCTCAGAGAGCCGCCTGCAGGGCAATGGTCTGCAGCTTTGCATAGTCGGCCGGGTAGTGCTTGCCGTTGAGCGCTTCCAGCGCCATTTTGGAAGGGTAAAACTTCTGCGCTGCTGCCTGTTCCAGCCATTGCCGGCCGGCATCCTGGAGCTTCTGGGACTGCCAGCCGTCCTTGCAGCGCTTGCTCTGCCGGATAAGGGAAATGCCATAGTAGTGCATTGCGGGCAGATAGTGTTCGGCGGCACCCAGCCGCAGAGCGTAGAGCCGCCCGGAAGGGCGTGCCGACATCACAGCGTGCAGGAAACTGCGCTGGCCCTCGCTGAGCATACCGCTGTCTGCAAAGCGCAGAAGGGTGGGCTGCGCAGCCGCACCTTTGACGCACCAGAGACGCAGTGCATCCTTAAGACTGCGCAGCTCGTTTTTGCTGCGCGGCCGGGACTCCGAACGGCGCTCTTTTGTGGCAGTGCGCAAAAGCTGTGCCATCACCTTTTGCACCTGCTGAAGGGAAGGGCGGTCCTCCGGGAGCGGTTCCTTGCAGGCCTCAATGACCCGGCTGAGTTCCGTCGGGCATGGCTCCCTGCGCAGCAGTGTTTCCATGAGGACACCAACGGAATAGACATCATAGTGATCCGTCAGTTTGACCACAGAATCGGCTTCCGGCGGTGCATAGGGAACCGTCTTTGAGCCAAAGGCCGGGATCTTGTTCAGGAGAGAACAGCTGCCAAAGTCGCAGAGGCAGAAGGTCGCACAGTCTTCCGTCACCAGAACACAGATGTTTTCAGGCTTCACATCTCTGTGCGCGTAATTCAGGGCCGCAAGATCGCGCAGGGCGCTGCACAAATCGCAGCCCAGCTGCAGCACGATCTTTGCCATGGAAGTGTCCCGCCGCGCTGCGCGCAGATACTCCTCCAACGGGGTCAGCATCTGCTGGCGCAGAACGATGAAATTAAGATCCCGGTCGTGGGCTTCGGCGATCAGCTGCACGGTGTGTTCAGACCGACCCACCAGCTGCTTGAGCACATTGATCTCATTCATGGCACCGGCCCGCATGGCTGCTGCCAGCTCAGGGTCCGGGCGGCCCGCAGCAGCCATGACTGCCTTTTCCAAATCGATAAATTTCACAACCTCTTCCCCGGAGGGAGAGGTGCACCGGTACACCGAACCCTGCGCACCGGAACAGACATATTCTCCAAGGACGCAGTCTGGAAAAGCCTCTTTCAGCATGGCCTTGGCCGTCTCTTCTCCAACGATCTTATAGCGTTTCATAACGAATTCCTCCTCTGTTTTTTCAGGTCTTATCCATCAGGGCATACACCGCGCTGATGTTGTCACGGCTCCCTCGCAGAAGTGCTTTGCGGCAAAGCACTTTTGCGGGGGTTTTTGTTTGCATTCCCCGGCGCAGTGCGCTGGGCGTAAGGGTCAGCCCGTCGCTGTGCAGCAGCAGGCCCTCTCCGGGGTGGAGCCTGCCGCAGGACGTGATCCGGAAGGGCAGGCGGGCCGGGTTCGGGTTCATGCCGCAGAAAGCCAGCAAGGCGCACTTGTCCCCGTGAACCGGACGAAGACCCTGCTCCTTTTTGAGTTCCGCTTCGTTCTGTGGCGTGAACAGGCGGCGCAGCCCGCCTGCGGTCAATAGCCAGATAGGGCTGTCTCCAAGCCCGAGCGTGGCAAAGGAACCGTCCGGCATGACAGCGGCGCAGGCCAGTGTGCAGCCGCCATTGCTGCCGCAAAGCTGCCACACGCTCTGATTGGCCGCCTGCGCGGCCTGTAAAAGCCGCGGAAGCAGTGGAGAGGAAGTCCCTTCTGCGCACCAGAACGCCGCCTGAAAGGCTTCTAAGGCGGTTTTGCTGGCTTCTCCGGGAAACACCCCGCCGCCAATGCCGTCGCTGACCGCCAGAAGGACCGGTTCTTCCGGCGGTGCTGCCGCGTGGAGGGACAGCCCGCCGCTCAGCAGAAGATTGCCAGCAAGGACATGGTCCTGGTTTTCTCTTCTGCGTCCGCGGAGTGTGTCGGCAGAAACAAGCATTGCCATCCCTCACACCTCACTTTCCAGCAGAGCACTGCGCTCGATCAACAGATCCAGCACCTTGCGAGCCGGCTCCAGCAAGGCGCTGCTCGTACTAGTGGTGTTCTGCCGGGTCAAAGCTATGGCAAACCGTTTACCTGCGGGGCTTTCGGCCACGATACAGACATGGATCGTATTATTCCATCCTGTAACCTCTGCCGTGCCTGTCTTTCCCATAACTGTCCAACCTTCCCGTGCAAGGCCATATTTCTCCCCGCACGCCTGCAGCGCAGAGCGCAGTGTTTCCCGAATGTTTTCGTCCGCAAGCGGCTGGGCGACGACCTGGGGCACTTCCTCCTCCACAAGAAGCTCTCCTGTGCTGCTGGAAATGCTTTTGATAAAATGCGGCAGGAGAATATTTCCAGAACAAAGAGAACTGTAAAGCATCGCCTGCCAGACACCGCAGGTCTGAAGATTGCCCTGACCCAGCGAGAGCTGCCGTGCCTCGGCAATATCGCTGCATGAAGCCTTGGGCGTCAGCACCACGCCGTTGTCCAAAGGGATCGCCATGTTATACCCAAAGCGTTCCATCTCGGCCATCATTGCATCTTTACCGGCGGCGGTGATCCCGGCGGCAAAGTACACGTTTGAGGATTTTTTCAGTGCTGTGACAAGGTCCAGTTCTCCCAGCACCTGATGTTTGTAATTCGAAATGCCCGCAAACGTACCGCTCGTGTCCGTATAGGTCAGCGGCACACCATTGCGAACGAGGCACGCTGCCGAAAGGAGCTTACTGGTGCTGCCAGGCAGGGTAGAGCATGTAAATGCCGGGTCCTCGTCCATGCGATTGCGCGCATTGTCCTGCGATTTATACAGTTCATTGTTATCGTAGTAAGTATTCACGTCATACTCCACCTCTGAACTGAACTGGCTGCTTGTACAGCACAGAAACTCTCCTGTATCTGCATCCAGAATCACCGCTGAGGCTCCGTAATAACCACGACAGACGGCTTCGTAAGCACCGTTCTGCAGGGCATCATCTACCGTCAGAGTTACATTGGCACCGTGCTTATCCGGGCCGGGATTACTGTAGAGGTACTGGTAGAGCTGCTGCCGCAGGCCGGAACGGCCCAGGCTGGCCGAGGTATACCCTATGAGCCGATAGGGCAGCGGATGGATCAGCTTTGCCGCTTCGCCGGGGTTGGCGCCCGGCGTCTGAAGTGCCGTGCCAAAACGGTCAAAGAAAAGGCCCTCATACATCTGGCTGCGCACATAGTTTTTACGAATGGAAATGGCAGACTTGTCGGCCTCCGGCGAAAGACCCGGAATCAGAACCGTCCGCTTCAAAAGCGAGCCGAGCAGGGCTACGCCCAGAGCACTTGCGCCGCCTGCACAGACGGCCCGGCGGGTCAGCAGCATATCACTATTTTTATTCATGATGTAATCTCCTTCTTTGGCTCCGGCGCGATGCAGGAGCGGTTAAAACAATGTGCGTGCTGTCGGCCAGAAGCGCCGCCAAGATAGTCCACGCCACAACATAAGTGCTTCCGCCTTCGCCAAGCAGCACAGGGGCTAGGCCCACTGTGGCAAACAGACCGGTGGAAGACGCAACCGCCATTAGGCTCTGCACCACGATGCCAAGTCCCCAGATCGGGTGTTTCTGGCGGAGGGCGAAGCACAGCAGCGCAATGTAGGCCATCACGATCAGCAGCAGAGCGGCCATGCCAAGTTTCATCACAATGTTGATGACGACAAAATCACTGGAACCCACAGGCACCATGGACTTTAAGCCCGTAGAACCCACCCAGCGCACCAGCCGGAGTTCCTGCAGGGCCTTGTCCAGCTGACCATTGGCCTCCACCTCCGTAAAGACGCTCATGCGTTTGCTCAGCTTGAGGTAGGCAGAACCGAGAAACGGAGCGCCCATGCTGCCCAGTCCGTAAAGCAGCACGGCCAGACTGAGCGTAAGCACCACGGCGCGGATGAGCAGCCGCGTATCCCGCAGACTGAGCAGTGCCGCCGCGCCAAAACAGATCGCAATGACCATCAGCGTGGAATACTCCCGCAGATAGAACAGCCACACGGCGTTTACGAGAAAAACTTCGGCCATCCGGAGCAGCTTTTGCCGATCCGGGAGTGAATGGTCTGCAAGGAGCAAAGCGCCGCTCAGCAGAGCCAGCAGCTTGGTAAGCTCACTGGTCTGCACAAGAATGCCCGCAATGCGGACCCAGACCTTGGTGCTGGAGTTTGCCGCAGTAATTCCAAAGACGGCGGTGTACGCATACAGGAGCGTGGTGAGAATCAAAATGACCTTTACCATGACCGCTGCCGGGAGCAGTTCCAGCCAATGGATAAACCAAAGAAAAGCCGCCGAAAAAATCAGGGCGGCCAAATGGTACAGCATCAGCATATCGGCTTTTTCGCCATTGCTCAGCTGAAGGAGGGTACCCAGCAGGGAAATACTCAGCACCAGCCATGCGGCTTTGCGGTTGGCAGAAGCCACGCAGACAAGCCAGAGCATCAGCAGATCGATCAGCAGCAGGGTCGGCAGCGCCTGCTGACAATCGGCCAGAAAAGCCATATCCCCGCTGAGAAAACAGAAAAGCCAGGCCCCGCCAATATATGCCAGCACAAGTGCTGCCGTATGAAGGCAGAGACGCCTGCTGATATGGCGTTCTCCCAGCCGTGCAAAAAGCAGCACCAGCAGGCGCAGGCCCTCATACCAGACGGTGCCTGCGGCTTCCCGCAGGCCAAGCCCCGGCCCAGAGGGCGCAGACTCCTGGGCGGCGATCCGCTGGTCTGCCTTGTTGAAATAGTAGAAAGCCAGCCCCGTAATGAGGCCGGTCAGCAGAGCGATATAAAGCATGATATTTTCCTCCTTATCAGTCGCGAGAACTGAGTTTGTGGTTGGGCACAGAAACATCCTCAGCCCTGGCATCTTTGTCGCGCTTCTTACCCTTGGGGATCACGTTATGCTCCCCAAGGTTCTGGTTAACGCGGTTGATGATCAGGGCCTGATCTCCGCAGTAGAAAACTTCGCCAATGATCTCATCGAGGGCCACCCGATCGATTCGATCTTTGTTTGCGCGGGTCGTCGGATTGAGGTTCTCGGGATTTGCCAGCAGAGCGAGGCTGCCGTCCCGACGACGGTAGACCGCGAGAGGGCTGCTCTTAGACACGGTGTTGATAGCCTTCGTATTCTTGAGTCTGATGGTTTGGACGATATTGCCGGTGTTGAAAACCGGCTCGTCCCAGCCCTTCGGGGGAATTACCACGATGTAGTCGTCATCCTGCACCGCAGTAAGTGCCAAAGGCTGCTCCATAACAGTGTAACCTTCCTCATCGAGCTGTTCGAAGATGAGCGGCCCGCCGCAGAGGGTGGTATCCGGGCTTTCCACTTTATCCATCAGCCGACCTAAAGCACCGCTCCTGGGCACCGCACCAAAGGCACGGATGATGGAAGGATCGTCCCTCCTGAAAAAGAGCAGGGCGAATACAAACAGGATGATCGCCAGAACGATCAGGATAAGCAGGAAGAGGAAGAAACTAGGCGAACTGGATGCAGCGGCCTGCTCTGCGGCAGAATCCGCAGCAGCAGAGGAAGCCGCAGCTTCCGTAGAGGCCGCCGGAGAAGCGGCGGCCATGGCGAGCGTGGAACGGAATGTCAGCATGGTGTTCATGGATTTCAGCATAGTGTTGTACCTCCTTGTTTTGTACATCAAAAAAATTTTTTGATCCTAAGATCATGAGGGAAAACCGGGCGGTGTCAGACCGTTTCTTCATCCTCCTGCGGCCAGCTCAGATTGGCGATGATGGACAGCACATCCACCAAAATAGCGACCAGAAACAGACCGTACGCACCCAGCCGATATTCTGCGGGCACAGTCAAGAGCAGGGCAGTACTGCGGTCAAGTGAATTCAGCTCGCCGCTGAGGTAAGTCGCGGTGAGCTTGTCCAGCTTGCGCAGGATCGTTTTCCGCTTGTCGGAATCCTCCGGCAGCTGCGCGGCCTTATCCCGCAGCTCCTGCACGGCAGCACGCCAGTTTTCCTTGTGGTCTGCAGCCTTGGCGCCGCTGCAGTAAGTTTCCAGTTCGGTCATGGTAACGTAAGTATCGGCGTTCATGCGCAGGGCAGTGTACGCTTCTGTCTGCTCGCTGCTGTACTCTGCCGCAGCTTCAATAAAATCATGGGCGCTGACTGCCAAGCTGCCGGGGTCGGTGAGCAGAGCCTTGCGGCACGCCTTCTTGGCGGCGGCAAGCTTGACCGCCGGTGCTTCCTGCGCACGCTTCTGCATATTCTGCAGCATTTCAAAATCGGCCTTGATGTGCTGGTACTGGGTGCGCTGGGCATTCTTCGCATTGAAGTCATCCAAGAGCTGCCGAGAAATAGTGCCGCTGGCATTGGCACCGGTGCTTCTCGCTTTCTTTAGTTCAGTCATAAGCTTGGCGATCTCGGTATCCAGCTCACTGATCTTCGTCTCCAGACCGGCAATGTAGTCGTCCAGCCCGCTGACCTCTTCTCCGTCGGCCATTGCCATGACAGTGTTCCGGAGGCTGGCGACCCAGTTGTCGGCATCGGGGTCAAAGAGCACCGTGGTGCCGTCATTTGCCAGAACCGTTGTGTATTTGTTCTGCATGGCGGCGGCTTCCTCCTGCGTCAATGCTGCTTCTGCCTGCTTTGCGCCGAGGTTCTTCTCGATCTCATCCAGAGAGTCTGCAATGGACTGCTGCAGCGTCTTTTTCTGTGCATCGGCCTCGTCCGAAAGGGCCTGCAACTGCTCGGCATAGCCCTTGCTCACAGCCGCCTGTGCAATGGTGTTCCATTTATTCTGGGAGTAGCCCAGATCCAGGAATTGGACAGCCGAGAAAAACACGGAAAACGTTATTGCAAGGACATAACCGGCACAGACGATCAGAAAGCGTCCCCATGCCTTGCCCTCCTTACCGTCTTTGATTGCTACACCAGGCCCCTGCGTGATTCTCCACTCACACAGCAGCTTGAATGCCTGCACTACCACACTGAGCAAAAGACCCACAATAAAACTTTCCAGAAGGTTCCGGAAGCCGGAAGCGGTCGTAAAAATCGATAACACATTCGAAATTATCAGTGCTGCTGCACAAAAGCAGGCTTTGTCGCTCTTTTTGAATTTTGCGATGATTTCGTCCATAACTTACATCTCCTATTTTTCACTTCTTGATCTTGGTGCGCTCCGCCGGCCCCATAGCCTTGCGGATGTCGCCGGAAAGGTCATCGGGGAAGAGCGGGTCTTCAAAGGTTTCTTCCAGCGGGATCACCTCCACGGGCTTTTCCGGGGCGGCGTCCCGGGGCGGGTGGATAAAGGCTTTCAGCACACCACGCAGAATGACCCCGCACAGGGAAAGAATCCCAGCCGCGGTATGCACGGCCTCTCCGGCCTGATCCATAATGGCCCGGCTCTCCCGGAACAGGGCCTTTCCGGCCAGCACAGCAAAGAGCGGCGGCAGCAAGGTGCTGCAAAGGATCACAGCCAGATGCCGCCAAAAGCGGAGGATCGTCCCGCCATCCAGCGCGTTGAACTGATCCAGCAAAAGCTTTGCACTGGCGCCCGCGCCTGCAGACAGATATCCGGCACCGGCCAGCATTTCCCACAGCAGAAGCAATACAATTATCAGCACGGCCAGAATGACGAGCCGCACCGCACCGGAACCGGTTTTTTCTGTATTTTTCGGAGGGACTTTGCTGGCCGGGGGAGTTCCTGCACGGCAGTCGCGGAGTGTGCGTTCATCAATATGCCTTGCCTGCTGCGCATCAGGGGACGGCGTTTGGATCGGGTCTGGGCCGGAATTGGCCTGCCGGACTGAATTCCTGGTGTTTTCTTTATCGTTCATGATCTCTGCTCCTTTTCTTTCAAATTCCGCTTTAAGGACAGTGAAACAGGCATTTTTAAAAATTTTTCGACCCTGCTTCACAAGGGGTGCGGGGAGACAACAGGAAAACGGAACTTTTAAAAAATTTTCTCCTGTGTCATAAGGGCCGGAGCCGCGGCAGAAAAGTGTAGAAACACAAAGAAAAATGTAGTATACTGGAAAAAATCAGCGCATGATCCAAAGATCCTTTGTGAGGAAGGAGTTTTTTCTTATGAGTGATACAGCAGCCGCCACGCCAAAGGACACTGCACCCAAGGCGGTGACGACCTATCGCAGCTACAAAGTTTCGCTGGAACAGTTCACAAAACTGGAGCGAAACAAAAAAGGGGTGATCACTCTCCCCGAAAAGGATATCCATATCACGACCCGGCGGCGGCACTCCATCGCTGTGGATCAGATCCTTCAAATTTCTAAAGCGAACGTGTCGGATGAAACGGCATTGCGCTACCTGCTGATCTCGGTGCGCTGCCATCTGGACAGGCTGGACGAGACGAAAAAGCCCGAGGGCTGGACGCCGGAAGCCGCTCAAAGCGTGGAAGTGCTCAAGGCACAGCTCAAAGAAGCACAGGGAGAATCCCGCAAAGCTCTCCAGAAGGAACTCAACTGGACCATCCGGCACAACCGCCGCACTTTGCAGGAAAACACGCTGAAAGCGCTCTTTAAAAAAGGCTTTACTCTGCAGAAAAAAGACGGAACGGCTCAGAACTACAAACTCTTCCTCCGCAGTGCATCTATGTCGCGGCAGGGCAGCTTGCTGTTTATTGCAGAAGAGTTTTACGACAAAGCCATGGAGGCCTGCACGCTGGGACTCCACGGCAGCAGCACCGGCTGGTCCGATGAGTGCGGGCTGCTGCTCAGCAAATATAACGCTTATACAGGATTGTCGCTTTCCGACGCAGACCGCATCGATGCTCTGCCCTGCGGGGCAGCTCCGGCAGGCAGCAGGGATGCGGAAAAAATCTTCCTGAACGAGCAGACGGTTATCGTTCTGCCCGATTCCATCGTATGGAAGTTTGACCGGAAGAAAAATATCCCTCTGAAAGAGGGAAACGACACAGGCAAGTACACAGAAAACGAACAGGCCGAAGCATTCCAATGGCTGGCGGATTTCCCTCACAACGGGCAGTATGTTGCAAAAGCGAAAAAACGCACGGGTCAAAACGACCTGCTGACGCTGGAAGCCCATGCGGCAAAAAAAGCTGCTTCCATAGAGGCTCCTTTCGACGGCGAGGGCCTTATTTCGCCCCGGGCCGCAAGGCTGATCCGCCAGACGCTTGCACCAGCTTCCGGGCAGGAACACCGCGCAGTCGGTTCCAGCTTCCAGATTCGTCTGCCCTTCTGCAAGGGTATGCTCCACACCGTGGATTTCAAAGGTGCAATGAAAACCTTTGGGGCGATGAAAAACGCACCATGTTACGCGGAAAAAGCCGAAAACAGGCCTGATGCTATCTGGGTCACAGATATCTATGGTTTCCGCCGGAATCTGCGGCAGGCCGAGATCATCCTGACGAAGTCCATGTTCAAGGCTGCAACCTGGCTGAATGTGGAAGCCAACGCAGATGAAAAAAACCAAGAAGCAATCAAAACAGCACTGACTGCAGACGGCAAGAAAGAACTCAGTCTTCGCGATGTGGTAGAAACGCAGGTTCGTGCACCGTGGGGCACTGTTCCCGAAGGGTTCCAGTTCCACGACCCCATGCGGATGTATTTTTGCCGCTGTGCAAAGTATGGGCACGCACTGTACCTCTGCCGCAGCAGCAGTCATGCGCACAAAAATCCGCACGATTTTCTCAACTATCAGATCCTGGCGACGCTGGGCTTTGACGACGGCGCATACCGTTCCATTCTGAATTCCAATCTCAGCGACCTTGCATGGCTGCGGCAGGAGAACCCGGAAGGCGATGCCCGGAAATACCGTATGCTGGCCCACGCGGACATTCCGATCGAAGTGGGCACCGACGGCACTCCTGTCCAGAAGGAACCGCCAGAGCAGGGAAACGGCAGCGATTGCTTCCGTCAGGTGCTGCAAAAAGACCCGCGCCTGCTTTACTCCCCGATGGCACGCAAGCTCATGGGTCGGATGCTCGACAAGCGCAGAAAAGACACTATGCTGGGCCGTTTCCGGATCGAGGGCATGACGCGGTATCTTTCCAGCGACCTCATGGGCTTCCTCAATGCGCTGTTTGTAAATGCGGCTCTGACCCATGCCCGTGCCAAGAACATGACCAAAAAACTCAAACTTGCGGATGAATCTCAGAATTTTGCAGCCCGGGGTGTTGTAGGTTCCAATGACGCTGCAAGAATTTTTGAATTTTATAAAGAGCACCTGTCCCCGGCAGAACTGCCCATCGACACTGTGGATGTGCCCGGCATTTTGAAGGAAGAACAAGACACTTATTTTAAACCTGAAAACAGCGAATCACCGCTTGTCTCCGTTTTCCGCAATCCTCACATGTCGGCCAACGAGCAGACGCTTGTCTTTGTACAGAACTCGAACCGTTCCGCCCAGAAAGCCGCTGCACTTGCAGCATTCAGGAAGAGTCAGAAAAAAAATGGATACCCCTTTGCTCCCGCAACGCTCAGTGCACAGGAGCTTCGCGACTGGTATCTGGGCGGACTAGACGGCATCTGTATGCTTCCCAGCCGCTCCCGGACAGCCACCCGCCTGAATGGCGCAGATTTTGATGGCGATATCGTGCGCGTTATCACCAACAGCGGCTATACCAACAATCTGTACAAGAGCCTTACCAGCTTGTGGGAAGCAGAGAAAACCGAATTTCTGGAGGAAGCCACTGAAGCTACTAAAAACGCCAAAACGTCTCAGGACAGACTTACCTCAGAAGAACTTGATCTTCCGCCTGACCGGCCTCCGCAGCTTCCGCTGATCCAGATGGATGTCAAACACGACGATGTGACCACTGTCAGCCTGAGCGGTGAGGGAACAGCGCGTTCCAGCCTTCTTGACACCGATTACAAGATGTTCACCGCCAGCATGGACAACCGTATTGGACTGCTCAGCAACCAGTGCATTGCTCTGAATAACATTGCTGCAGGTGCGGACAATGCGGAACTTCTGAAACTCCAGAAAAACGTTCGTCTGTACACCACCGCCGTTGGCTGCGAGATCGACGCAGCAAAAACAAACTATACGGTGGATATCCAGACTTCTGAGGACAGCAAGACCTCTGCGGCGCAGCTGTCCAAAGATCCTTTCCTCCGCTTTAACTCCGACCTCAAGCGGGGCAAACGAAACCCGACGACCTACTTCTATTACGACGAAAACGAGCAGCGCGCACTGGACGGTGTTTCGGCCGCGGAGGGCTATGCCCTGCTGCGCAGGAAAACCGGTTTCCTCAACGTTCTGCCCTGGTATGCCAGCCGCGCGCTGGAAGAAAAAGACGCCCAGCTGTTGGCCGAAAGTATCCCAGAGGAAAAACGGCCTGTCTTTGACGGTATCCGCCTGACACCGGAGCAGATCGCAGAGGTCGAACGGCAGAAAAAATACTGCAAGAAAAAAGACGCAGCTGTGCAGCTGATCCTTGGCGCAGAGAAAGAGCTGACGACCATTCCGCCTGAAACGGCAGATGAATGCGTCAGTCGGATGAAAACCGTCCGGGAAGAGCGGAAAGATACAAAGAAACTCTGGTTTCCCAGTCTGCTGTGGCAGACGGATGCTGCCGAGGCCGAAAAACTGTTTGCCGTTCAGGAGCAGAACCAAGAAACGGAAAATGCAAACGCAAATACCCTCTATCTCCAATGGATCCGTTTTTTGTTCCGCGCTTACAATCAGGTGCGAAAGAGCAAGAGCACCAGCTCGTATGGCGTGGAAGAATCCATGCGGCGGATCTTATTCCTCAGTTTCCCGGATGCCGCCGCAGAGGCTCTGACAAAGAACGCTGACACACTGAAAGACACGCTCAGAAATCATCTGCTGCAGGGTGATGCAGGAACAGAAACTTCCGGCACACAGAGCCGCACGGAACGCCTGGAAGCATTCTGCAAAACAGTCACAGATTATAGCTTTCTGCTGTGCGATGATGGCACCTATCGGAATGGCCTTTGCAACGCACTGAATGCTCTTGGTACGATAGATTCGTCACAGGATGACGATTTTTTGAATTTGTGCTGTAAAGCCCGGCGGGATGGCGGATATCTGCTGCCGTATTACGCCGCCAAGGCCCTCCTGAACGAAGAAATCACTCCCAGTGTCACGGAGACAGACGAGCTTTCCAAAGCAGCGGAAAAGGAACTGCAGGCACTTCTGGACAAAAACTTCATCAAACTGGCCGCCCAGAAGAAAGCCGAAAAAGAGGCAGCGAAGAAAGCGGCCAAAAAGCAAAAGAAGAGCAAACCGAAAGACAGTGCTTCTGCAGAGGGAGATGAAGCACCACAAAAGCAGAAAACGGCAGACCTGCAGGCGCTTCTCATCGATGCCTTTGCATCGTTCAGCACCCTCTGCTTTGAGACGGAAGAGGGCGATGTTCAGGTGTCCGTGGATTCCATCTACGGACAGAAAAAGCTCCGGAACATTGCCAAGAAGATCACCCGAAGTTTCTACCCGGAAAAGCCGGAAGAATGGGAGAAATTGCTCTTCTATGCCGGGCTGTACTTGTCGGACCCCAGAAAAGAAGAAAATAAAAACACCTATGATTTCGGCTGCTTCTTCTGGGATCTCTGCGGCCCTTATGCTGCAGAGCATCTGCCCACAATTACCCGGCCTTGGGAACAAAAACAGAATGATCCGGCACAGGGTGGCGAAACCGTAACGGAAAAGCAGTCCGACAACGACCTCTGGCAGAAAATCCGGAAAACGTTCGAGACTGAATTTTCCGCTGCAGAGCAGAAGAACATCTCCGCTCCGGACCAGAAAAAACAGAACGAAGGAGGTGCCGAGCAATGATCCTTGATTTTGTGCAGGCAAAGCGTGTCCATGGCCTGAGGAAGCCCTGTGAAGAGTATTGCGCAGAATTGATCGCAACGCCGGAGACCCGCTTTGCAGAGGACAGCAGCGAGCCGCTTCTTCTGTTTTCCGAGTGGCTGAAAAAGGAAAATCCCGCCCTCCTTCCAGACTGGTACTGGCTGTGCCGCCTGACAACAAAAAATGAAACGAACCGGGACCGCGGTCTGATCGAGCTGCTGGCACTGGCCCTTGTAATGGAAGATCGGACAGCGGAAAAAACGGAAGCACCTTCCAGCCAAAATCTGAAAAAAATGGTGACTACGCTGGCGCATATCCATTCTCAATTCTGTGTGCTGCTGTACGCAGAGGTGCTCTTTGCAAAAGCTGCAGATGATGCTGCACGGCAGACGGTACGGTTTGACCTGTGGAAACTATTCCAGAAAAATGCAGCCACCATGGGTGTGCTGGAATCAGAAAAGCCTGCAAAAAATTCCTTTAACAGTGTTTGCGACAACTGCAAGAAAATCTTCCGGAAAAAGCTTTTAGGCCTGCGGGAAAATGAGACGTCTTATGACCGCATTCTGCTGGACACCTATGCCGAGGTACTTCGGCAGGATGCAGAGAAATTAAAAGCGAAGTGGAAAGAGCCGGCACTGTCCAGCAATACCGCATTTCCGGCGGCGTTCTTTCAGGATATCCCGGAGGACAAAGATAAAAACCGCTATGCGGCAGCAGCTGTCATCTGGCAGATGCTGGACAACCAGATGCTGGACAACAGTCTGGAAAAGAAGCCGGACAACAGTCAGGAAAAGAATCAGAACTTCCTCCGGGATTATTCGCTTGCACGCTATGGACTGCTGCCATCTCAGGCTTCGGTCTCCAAGGGAATGATGAATTTTGGGCAGACGCCGCTCAACCCGCCGAAGAATGTCGAAGAAACAACGGCGCCTTTCTTCCACTATGCGGTCTACGATGAATCAAGCCCAGCGCTTTTTGTTGTCCGGCAGAACCCGGTGTGGAAGGACCAGAAAAAGACACAGGCTGCAAAATTCATGATTCAGCCCGACAGCGGTGAGTTGTTCTCCCTTTGTGCGGGGCTGCTCTTTGCGCTGTATAAAAATCTGCCCACGAGCAAAGACCCGGCTTTGAACCAAAAGCCGGGTCTGCCCGATAAAGCCGCCGGCAGCCTGGCTGTCTGGGATGCCTTTGAAGAGCTGCGGATAAATTTCCCCGCACAGGCAAAGAAAAGCCAGCTGGAAGGCGCATCCTTCACAGATTTCATCTATTTTCTGGAGAATTATGTCGCTACTGCAGACCACCGGAATAAGTTTATCGAGCTGCTGACGAACCCGGCGAATCCAGAGCCGGACCATAAACTGGACCTTACAAAACTGAATTGCCTTTTCTCCAGCGATACTGCGTCGGAGGAGTCCGCCATCTGGAAGGATTTCTGTACATATTGGAAGTCGGTTTCCTTCGATGAACCCCGTTTCGGCAGACGGAAAAAGGGCGACTATACCGATCAGTGGAAAACGTTCAAGGAGCGTGGCTCGGCAAAAGGCTCAAAGGAAACCACCGCGGGCAAAAAGAGCAGAAGCTCTAAAAAAGCCAGCAAAGGCAAAACAGCCAAATGTTGACGCATCGCTGTTTTTGTGGTATACTCAGGGTGTTGACGGATGAAAAGAAAGATTTATTGCAATGGCTATCCATGTCGCAAGACCTCTGGAGTTCGGTCAAGCGGGAAAAAATCATTCCGGGTCAGATCGTGGAGATCACGATCTTTTCTGGATACCATGCCTTTGGGCATGCCTGTGAAGTTCGCGTGTGTGGATTTTGTTCAAGGAACTGCTGTTAGATGAGGCTGTTGCATTGTCTGGATAAGTAATCTGGTGGAGAGGACACTTCGGTGTCCTCTCCTTTGTTTTTGTCAGCCTGAGCAGGCAACATTCTTCTGCTTTTAGTACTCCAGCTTCCACATATAGCGGCGCAGGGTCAGCGGATGCTGACGGACGTAGGACAGCTCCTCAGCATAGACAAGTACGGCGATACCCCGGCACAGCGGGCAGAGCTGGACTGGCTGCTCTACAACAAGCCCTTGGAGTACGCCCAGATGGTGCTGAAAGGGGAGATGGAGCACTACCTGTCGCTGGGGTGTGACCACGGCAGATCAGAAAATTGAACCTGCACCATACGCAGAAAGGGCCGGACCCGTGCAAACGAGTCCGGCCCTTTCCGCGTCTTTGTTGGATCTTGTGCAAAGTTATGGTAAATGAAGAGATTGGCT